>OFRG01000177.1_pt1 | contig 27365 bp, 40 predicted proteins | sample 1543071 | NCBI WGS metagenome assembly OFRG01 (sample SAMN07774222, study PRJEB24372) | wastewater metagenome | isolation source: WWTP Verbania (Effluent) | place: Italy: Verbania | collected 2015-12
TAATTGTAAATGCGATTAATATCTGAGTATGACCAAGCAGTTGTAACAGTAGAATTTTCCCGCATGTCTTGCGCAACCAATGGGTGCATGATCGACACATAGTGCGGCATACGTCGAGGGCTATCAGAAGCTTTTTCACCGCCCGCGTTAGCTTCTAATTTAGTGTCCGTCATCTCATCGCCCATGTAGCGAGGAGCGCCAATGGTAAACAATGCGCCATAAGCACGGTTTACTTCATGGGGGTTAAGAACGTCACCCGTGGTAAGCGCAGCACGAGATGCACGGGAGTTGACGTAATTGACTTGAGTGCCCGAATTCAAAGTGTTGAACGTGTTCCGTTCAAGGGTCTCGGCAATCTGAAGGGCAGTAAGTTCAGTGGCTTTAACAAACAACGGATGTTTTATTGTCAACTCTGCCACGTCGGTGATTGTGATCTTATCACCCCATTGCTGCGCAACGGCTGAAACCTGTTGAATAGTCATGGTCTCGCCAATAGGCGGGACACCTTCAGACAAAGGCGCATAAGGCAATGGTACACGCAGATATCTAGTAGCCGTGTAAGTAGTACCAAACCCTTTAGGGAGACGGAGAGGATCCCCAAACTGATAAGCCACCAACTGACGTCGAGCTAATGGTAATGTTTTTTCAGCAATATAATTCGAGATATCTGCGGAAAATTGACTGGCTGAATTTACGGCCATGGTAATAGTCTCTCCTTAAAAGGTAAGGCTATCAAGGCCTTACCGGTTAAATAAACAAATTCTCCAAACGTTTTTCAACGCTGTCTCCCTGCCGCCCACGCTGAGTAGCAGTATCTCCTCTGGATTGCGCCGAACGAGATTGTTGCTGCGCAATTTTCTTCTGCCCTTCTTGCCTAGCTTTTGGCGTAGCTTTTGAAGAAGCCACTCGAGCTGCTCGACCGATAGCCAAATCCAACAATACTTCTCTTGGTACAAAAATCCCTTTAGCTTGTTGTTCTAATCGTACCTTCTCTACTTCGGCATCGTATTTCCGTAAGTGTGGGGCTTCTCGCAAGATGGTATTATAAGTCAACCTATCCTGCGTTTCCTGTGTTTGGAGTGCCTGTTGATGCAGTAAATTTTTTGTCCTTGCTTCTGACTCGTGAAGATCTTCACGCATAACATCCAAAGGATCCATAAGCGCTCGCCGAGCCGCTCTTACCTCCGGACTTTCTTGCTGAGTTTGCTGTTGCCGCATACGCTTTTCAGCGAGCAGATCTTGCAACTCTCTATCAATTCTTTGTCGTTCAGATGTCTCCTTCTGAACTCGCGCTCTAAGCTGCCGAATAGTCTCCCCAGCGCGACCTTTGCGCGTCTTAGGTTCTTCCGCTAACCCTTCAAGACCTTCTTCTTGGTCTTCGACTTCATCCGCGCCTTCGTCAAACCCGGAAATTTCCCCTTCGAGGCCTTCATCAAGTTCTTGTCCTTCTTGAAGGCTTGCGTCTTCCTGTCCATCAGGACCCCCTTCACTTTCGTCTGTAATATCAACCATTTTTGCTTCTCCATGGTGGGCTTACGGCCACTAGTCGGAACGCTTAACGGGCGTGACGCGGCAGCTACTTACGGTAGCAACTCGAAATTATATTGCGTAAAACCTAGTATAAGTAATCTTTTATGTCAAATAGAGCTACGAAACCCCTTACCTACGAGCCCGCTCCCCCCCACTCTGCTTAGTCAGTAAATATTTTATATCGGCTACCCCATTATCAACTGCAATCAATTGGTCCTTCACGTGCACTAATTGCTCGCTGTTTCTTTCTGTAATGGCCTGCGCTTTTTCAAGAACACCTACTCTGTTATCTAGATGCGCTGCGAACCAAACGATGGTGGTAGTTTGTGTAAAAAAGAACCCTAACAAACTAACAATCAACGCTAATGGAATGCTCTTATTAAGATGCCATTGGTTATTAGGTATTTCAGCTGGGCCTATGTTAACAGTTCTGTATCTCGTCATAATAAATTTCCCACGTTCAAGAGATAAACGCCGAAAGCACCTCCTAGTTGCAAGGTTTGTTATGACGTTACAGGAAGGTCCGGATCTACTTGCACAGCGATAGCTTCAAAAGCGGTATCTACTTGGGCGTCTAACTGTTGCAATGCAGCGAGTTGTTGCGCAGGTGTAGATGGGTTAGCGGATAAGGTTGCAATCATATTCTTAATAGCCTGAAACAAAGTTGTTGCTGTTGGGAATAATGTCACAACAAGAGGCACCCATTTCTCTAAAGCTTTAACTACAGAAATAATAACTGCAGAACTTGTTGCCCCTCCAACTACAGGCAGCACTTGTTCAACTACGGTAAGAAGCGCGGTGATAGCCGCCACTACTGCGCTTTCCATATTAATGCGCTCCTATGAAGTTAGAGGCTGGGGTGTTCTTTATATTATCTAGCGCTGCCACAAGTGCATTATAAATAGCGGCTGGCACCGTTGTAGATGTCTGAATGTAAGTTTCGATTTGGTTACGCGCCGCACGCCCCGCTCGCACATACCTAATAACCAATCGACGCGTGTTTGCGTTACATGCAGAAGCTTCAGGAGATGCTTTGCAAAAAGTAAGAAAAGCAGTAGCGCCCGACTCTGCCGCGTTAAACCCATTAGCAGCAAGCAGCGCTTGTGTAGGTGATACTGAAGAGGTGGCAACCTGTTGAAAATTGCTAAGAGCAGCACAACCCCCCAAAGCTAACGCAACAACAATACCTAACCACCTCATGACGCCACCACATTACTAGGAGTTGCATTAGCTAATGCGGTTGCTCCCGGAACTGCTTTGTTCAAGGCAATACCGCCTACTTCAGGCATGTTTGCCACAGTAGTTACTACTGCAGATTTTCGATTTAAGATAAAGGAACCTGCAGCAAAAGCCGCCCCACCTAGACTCATGATAATATAATTCCAGGTAGCAAAATCAAAAAAAGGAAGTTTAGCTGCGGCAATACCGGCAAGATACCCCGTAACCATAAGAGCAGTGTTATTATTCTGAAGAGGATTAGTGACCCCTGGCGAAGTATTCGCAGTAGCGTTCATAGCTTAGCCTCCTCATTAAATAGTAAATAAACCTCTACTGTACTTTGTTAACATATGCAACCATGGATAGAGCATTATTTTTAACCTGATTGACCCTATACAACCATCCGCGGATGAATCGAGGCTGATTAAGGTTCCGATAAAAAGCAGCGCTAACATCCGATAATCTTGTGATCAAAGTTATCGGATTGGCTTCTGACACAGCTTGTCTGGTTATGGGGCCTATGCGCCCATCTTCTGCCACGCTCAAAGCACGTTGTAATAATATTGCTGAACGTTTGGTGCCATCAAGCACGTTGTTATTAAAAAATAAATAATCAACACCCATAGGGAAATTAGGGCACCAAGGCAACCAATACTCTTCATAGTAAATAGTATCTATGTCGCTTTGGGGAGCTTCCCAAACATCTAAAGTAGGAAGATTTTTCTCGCGACGCCACGCATCATATTCGCGTTGCGTTACTCCTCTAGAAGTACGTCCGCCATGATCTTTAGGGTCATCATTGTTGCCGCCTTCGGATTGAAGCAGCAACTTTAAGCTTGGTTTAAAATTAGAAGCTACAATAACCCCCTCCTACCCTATGGCACTGTTGATACACGAAACAATGATACAGGAAGACTAACAGTAGTATCGTTAAACGTTGCAGAAGTAAAATCTGGCCAAGTGCAACATGTCTGCGACGTGTTCCAGCCACTAATAGCGGTTGTCCCCAAAACTAAAGTTCCGACAGTAGAGGCTCCAACATCACTCGCAAAAAATAAAGAATTTGAATTAGAGGCTATCATATGAGCATTGATAGCTATTGAATTAGCATTATAACAATACGCGTACGGCGTGAATGTGCTTGACGCACTCCCAAGTTGCGTTGAAACATTCCCGACAACTGACCCCCCCGTAGTTGTCGATAGCAAACCAGAACTGACTAAAGGTGATCCAGTTGGTTTACCTGTGCTGTTATTAATAGCATAGATAGCAACGCTGAAACTTCCTCCTGCAGCTACAACATTAACAAAACCCCCAAGTCTATCTATTGTCGCTTGCCCTTTGAAATAAGCTAAATGGCAAACTGCTAAATTCGTAGTGATAGTTGAATCCACAAGTGATGCACCCCCTGTGGTTAGGTATTCAGTATAATAATTCCCGGCTATATAAGATTGACGTCCTTGCTTACAAACTGTAACGCCAGAAGAAGTTGTGGTTACGCAATCTCCAGATTGCGTAAAACCACCAAATGCCCCAGAATTATTATACTGTATCTGCCCATTACTGCCCCCAGGGGTAGCTGGTGGGGGTCCAATCTGCGCTTGCGCAACTCCACACAAAAACGCACTAAGCAAAAAAATTATTACTCGAATAGCATTCATGATTTAATTCCAATCAACAAACAAAGGTGTAGCTGCTGCTGAAGCTATACAAGCCAAAGCCCCCGTTGGCACCCCCGTTGTATTGGGCCCCCAACTTGCTTGTTGTCCTGGCGCAAGTTGAAATGATCCTGAAGAGTTCAATGCTGCCCCCCCCGTAAATGAACAAGCAATGTTAGCTGTTGCAGAGGTATTTTGAACCTGCAAAAAATTTACTGCTGTACTAGCCGTTAGGCAAGTTGCAGAGGCAACACCTACTGTACAACCTGGAAAGTTGCGGCTTGCGCGTGGTGCATTCGGGGTATTAAGCACCTGCACTCTACCTGCTTGATCTAACAGTATAGGTGACCATGTTATAGCGGCGGGGTTATACCCCAAGTTATACGCCACCGTAGGCAGATTGGTAGAGGTAGGAGCTTGTGGAACTTCACTATTTGAAGTTGTACCAACAATATTTGCAGTAAACGTTCCGGTACCGCACGCCGCTCCTGTTGGAAGCATAGTAGGTATTTGTGTTGAACCCACAGCGTAAGCAAGTGGAACACCAATAGTACAATCTACAACAACCTTATAGCCACTCTGCGCAAACGCTGCTCCTGGCATCAAACAAATAACACCTACCAACAAACGCATAATAATTTTATTCATAATCATAACCTCGGCATTACAGAGGGATCTTTTAACTGGTCGTGGTGGATCATACCAGGAGGGCCTTGTCCTCCCGTAGCTTGCGCAGGTTGGGCGCCTATCCGTGGAGTACCTGCGACACCTGGTTGTGCTTGCCCTGCAACTGCTCCGCCAGGGATGCCCGGTTCACCTTGTTGAGACGCCATAGCGGCCTGCTGCTTTTGCTGCATCTGCTGCATATGCGCCCAGATATGCGCTTGTGCTTTCTTGGCGTTAGGCATGCTCTTGCCTTCAGGCGTTTGCAAAATCCTAGCATGCGCTTGAATGTGAGCTTGGTCATCATCCAACATATGTGTTGGGACTTCAAACCCAGAAAGTAGTAGGGCGTTTTCTTGTTCTGCGGGCACCGGCATTTGTTGCGCAGGTGATTCAAATATCAACGGCGCTAGTCGTGGCCCGAAAGTATTCTCAACCAACTGCGTGATGATAGGCACAAGATTAATTTTATACCCATCGAGCTGTTGCGGAGGTATCCCGCGCAGAACATTCATGCCCGCGATCTGCTGTTGCACTTGCTGCGCCGAGCGCGCCTGCTCCACACCAAACCAACGATACTGATATCGTTTGTCAAACTGAATTGGGGGGATCTCCTCCATTTTAGCTTCAACCCCCATCTGCCCAAACTGAGGGACCAATAAGTCTTCGTCTCTGTATTGGTGATCCATCGCTACGAATAGTTCAAGCATAGGGGTAAGTATACCCTCTTCAACTGTAGTAACGGCGTCAGCAGTAGTAAGTATATCCACCTGCTGTTCTTGCGCTACTTCCGCTTGGGAAGATTTCGAACCCTTCCCTCCTCCGCTTGTTATTGCCGCAGGTGACACCGATAAGGTCTGTGCGATCTCGGCTTTAGCCGCAGCCACCATTTGGAACCCATGCTCCCATAGGGCAGGGAATTGAGCAAACTGAGTATCTTGTGGGCTAGTCTCCCACACTGCACCTAGTGACAGCACCATTGACCCCACGCGCGGGTTCTTGGCAGGATCGGTCATTGTAATAGGTAACAGGGAATAGGCGGCGCTATCAGCGGCCTCATTAATGGCGTCGTTCGCAAAATACTGAACATCCGCTACGGGCTTGATCTTGCTGACCCCTTTAAACGCGCCAGCCACTTTCTCAACGGGGACAGACAATACAGGGATAAGATCAGACCATAAGGGATTTCGCCGACACCCTAAATACTGTTCCTCCCCGCCATAATAGGCTTCGCAAATAACACGTTCGCCCTTCACCTTAATGAGTGACCATGTTTGGTAGACTAACGCGAACGGCATTGAGCCATCGCGCTTGATGCCAGCGGCCTCGAGATGAACATTGTTGCGCGTACCAGCCGGGCGCTCTTCAGACATCTGCCCGATTAAGGCTTCACCGACGTCTTCACGAATGACCCCTTCCCGGATCATTTGACGGATCTTAGCCTTCCCCCAACGTCGGATAATTGTAACAGACCCCCCACCTTCAACAGCTTCACCAATACTATCAGCGGTTGTGGGGAGGACTAAAACATCAGTATCCGCAATGACTTCTACTTGAGGAAACTGCTCAACAATAGTTTCATGTTTGATAGTCTCGATAGGTTCCGCAGCGGGGTTAGCTACCCCTTCATCTAATTCTGGAACTTCAGTTGTGCGCCAAGTAACACTTCGCGAGCGCTTTTCCCAAGAGACATAAATATTATACTGGCCTTCAACGTCGCCGTTTCGCATCAACGCAGGCATCACTTTTGTTCGGAGCTTGGCTTTGCGGATATAATACTCAACCAAAGACATCTCTGCATAAGGGAGTTGCCCATCGGGGCTGATCACCTCAACGTTGCGCCCATTAGTGGGGAACATCTGGTTAACGAACCGGGTCTTTCGGGCATTCACAGCATTGTGAATGATGGGGACATAAATTTGCGAGTTCCCATTATAGAACTGGTTACCGTTCAACTTAGTGTTATAGCAGTCCCAATAATTTTGAATGTCGTCAGAACGTTCAGCCTGATCGCTAAACCCTTGAGTTACTTCTTTAAATAGGTCAACCAGTTGTTTGCGGACACCGGCCCGCTTAGAAATATCTTTTGAACGTTCATCGGCCTGCGGAGAGTCTAGCTCTTCGTCGTCATCGAGCGGTTCAACCTGGTCTTGCGTAACCGCCATGCTTTGCCATGCTACTAATATACTTACGCCCGTCTGACGTATATTGGTAGTTTACAGGCAAGTTTTCCCCAATACCACCAAATTTTAACAGCGCGGCCAGACTTTCGACCCCCTCCATTAAAATTTTGTATGGTCCGTCCATCGGAAATTCCGATAACATGCCATTCTTCATCACATCCCGACAAAACCCTCCCGACAAACTTCGCAACGTCCAGCGCGCATCTGTGCTGATGCGCAGCGCCGGTGCGCCCTTTATTGGGCGTTGCAACATGGCTCGGATCTCGTCTCGACCATCTAACCCTAGGGCACCCTGGTTAAGCCTTGCTTGGATCTTACGGGCGGCACCTCGTAGCCCTACGGTGTCGTGATTAGTGAAGTGGGTAGGAGGCGCATATAGAATAACTTTCTCCCCCGCTGCAATTGAGGCTTCTGCTAGGAGTGCCTGCAGGTTAGCTCCGGGGTCTCCCTCGCGCGCGCCGTCCCACAGGATACTCATGACACCATCGTGCATTTGAATAAGCGCAGCGGTTGTGCACATCCCCGTAGCATTGACGGCCAGGTATAGAGGTTGCCGTGGGATCTTGTGCAGTTCCTCAAAAATATTTTTATTGGTAAAGTTGTCGTAGATAGGTTGTCCAGGGCGCAGTATCAGTGCGTACGCAAGCGCGTTGGGGATGTCGATGTCCCCGGTCGGGAACCCCAGCAATTGCGCTTTTAGCTCGGGCTGCTCGGTCGCAAATATAACTTCGCCTGCCTTAAAAAACGGTTGCAACCCCCGAATAAAGTCATGCTTACCCTTTGGCGCTTTCTCAGGTCGTATAGGGATAGCATAGCCACGGCGTAGTTGTTCTTGCCGTAGAGGTTGTAACAAATATTCTTCAAGGCCGTCGCGCTCGACACCTATGACCACAGGGTTGTATTGTGCGTCGATACGGAACATGTCAGCGAGGATCTGATCGGGCTTCCACTTCGGCCCCGCCGACTCCCACACCACCAATCTATTGTTGATCCAACTAAAGACGACGATGCCTGTTGTTGCTGACGTAACTTTAGTTGTACGTGCGGGATCTATCATAGCGTAAGTGGCATGCCATGTGCGCACTGTAGGCTCGACTTTGATCATGTCCACTGTGAAGGCTTTTACAGCTGGATCTTCTGCTTCGCACATATACTCTTGCTTGAAATTAGTGGTGAGCCCTAACCGTTGGTATGATGCTTCCGTTTCATTAATGAACGCCATCGGGAACCTGTCGGGCCAAGTGGGGGTCCACTCAGACGTTTCAGGATCTATAAATTTGATAGGGAACCTTTTGTGCACCCAGGATGGATCACGGCTAAGCTGTACGATCATACTTTCTGGATCAAGCGGTGTCCCATTGATCCTTAATTTATAGATGGGGTCGAGCGCAGGGAGCACCACACTCATGAGCCAACGCATTGTCTTTTCGCGGGCGGCGGGAGTTAAGACCGACTCTTCATTCTCAATGTCGTCACCAAAGGCAATGTCAGGACGGGCATCTAAATGTTTCACACCGCGCAAAGACTGCCCACGTCCCACAGCTTGTATGCATACGCCATTGCTAAGAACGATCCGGCTTTCCGCCCAGGTGTCTCCTACTAAGGAGCCAAACAATTCTGCGATGTACCCATTCTCTTCTAACTCATGCTTTATACTTTTTAAACGTTCGACAGCACGATCGAAAGTTTCTCCTAAAATCAGTCCGTTCCTGAACTTTCGTAAGCAGGCCATGATGACAATGGCCTCTTCTGCGAGCGTCGATTTCGCGGCGCCACGGAACGCCTCCACGACAACTCTAGGATCAGGGCCATGCCACCGATCAATAAGCTCGTAATGAAAATCTGGAGTAACAGCAGGGTGCCTATGCTTGAAAATAGTTGCATGCGCTAATCTCGGGTTTCGAGCCAACCGTTCTATCAACGTTTCACGAGCGCTATCGGTCATGGTGAATTTTCATAGCTATCGTGTCAGAACGTTTACCTATGAAGTGGGGTAGGAATTTTTGATATTACTATTAAAGTATTGTCCGGGGCTTGGAGCTGACCCTAGTCCGTCTGCGATGGCTTGAGGGACATCTTTATAAGAATATGATCGCCCATGTTTGAAGGCCACGGTTAGTAGCTGTGTTTGCGGGTCGTACTCGTATCCCGCGAGGTTTGTGCTATCCAGTGCAATCATGGTTGGCCCGTAGTACTATCAGAATTATTTTTAATATCTAGAGGAAGCTCCAATTGATTTGGGTCAACCTTCATTACGTTTCTAGGTTTTACGTTCAGCTTTAATATAAAACGAAACCCGTTGATATTTTTATTGACGGGTCTCGAAAGTGGTTGATCGACCATAATACTTTACGCAGTAAGAGGAAGCAAGGCATCGCCATCAGGGCGGTTACTCGGATCAACTGGACCAGGGGATGTTATTCTATTGGTGTCCTTACTACCCATCTGCCCATGATCTTCGCGCATATACTCTTTGAGTTTCTGCGTACCGTAGTCATCATTTACAATCTTAAGTTTCGTCATGGTCGATCCTTACATAATCAAGGCTGGTAAACAGGTGAGGGTGTGTTGATTGTAGTAGAAGTATTGACCACCGAGTTAGTCGGGTTCGCACTACTCGCACGATGCGCAGGCGGTGAACCAGGGAGCGGGCTCGATGCCGCCGGGATCAAAGGATCATAGTGTCCAGGATCTCTCGAGCGTTCTACAGGAGTTGAAGCTAAGGAGCCATCAGCCTTACGATCCAGCTCACCCTCTTGTTTAACGTTTGCCTGATTAAGAATGTCCTTAGCCTTGCGGGCTAGTTCTTCATTCGCCTGCGATCGCCGCTCTTCAATTTCTTTATCTAACCGCTCTTTTCGCTGCGCAGCATTTTCACCAGCGCGTTTACGTTCTTCCTTATACTTTTTATCCGCGGCTTCTTCGGCCTCTTTGTAGGCTTTCTCACGCTGCTCTTTATCCGCCGTTACTAACCGCCCTTGCGCATCGTACACAGGGGGCTGTTTGTTGCCCACATTGACGTCACCACGCTGCACGGCATCCGCATTGACCGGTGCCTCGTAAGTATAAGGGTTATCAGCGCGAGTATCGCGACCATCCACAATGTAATCAGCAGAAGATAACTTGGGCTTTTCTTCATCCGATTGACTATCTTTATCAATGAATTTTTGGTCGACCAGCTGCCCACGTAGATTGAATGTAACCCTGTGTGTCCCTTCATTCGGGATAACAACCTCTAATACACAACGGGAAGTGTCCGCGCCATTAGTCCGAAAGTTAATTAGGATACCAGCTAAGTCTTTATTGCCATTAGGAGATTTAAGGGAAAGTGATTGAGGGGCATGGATGGCAAACAACATTTTTTAGTCTCCATAAGGATTAAGCCAAACTTGCACACCAACCCCCCATGTGCAAGTTTGTTCCTTGCGGGCTGGGTTACTCCCTTTCACAGCCCGTACACCGGCCGGTGCTTTAAGGGGATGAACCTGTGCGAAGGCCACCTGGGTAATACCAGGTGGCCTTTAGCTTTTGTAGATTGTGTCAAGTAACGCAATGGCTAAAAAAGTTACTTGACACGCTTAAGGTGGGGGTTGGCTCGTTTGGCTTTAGCGGATGCATTGCGGGTTGCCGTGGCCAGGATAGCACCAGCAGCTTTTTTACTAACATTAAATTTTTTGACGATGCTATTTTGTACAGCTTTGAAACCAGGATGCGCGGATGACTTTGCCATGTGTGGGAAGATCCTGAGTTGGTTTGAAGTATTAAGTGTAATGAATTTTAAAATTTTTGCGCACATTTTTTGTCAACTCATAAAAAATCCTCAAAAGCCCGTTGGTGGGTGTTTTCCCCGAGTTTTGAAATTTAATTACGCAACATAGTTACCCTACCACACTCTACACGAAATAAAATTGCGCACGCAGTGTACTTCAAAGCAATATTGTTGCGTTGTAGTCCGCTGTTGACCATTGGTATGTTAAGCGATCGCTATACAACGCAATTATATTTCAGTTAGGTATTATGCGTGCAAAATTTTATTAATCGGCTATTTTGACAGTGCGCAATAAAGTTGCGTCGAAGCATACTATGTGCGAAATAAAATTACGTGTGTAGTGATTGCTTAATATTTAATGCGCGCCAACGCATGCCAAAAATTAACCAACCATTCAAAAAACGCATGGCTCGCGGGGCAAAAACTAATACTAGTGGCCAAAATCGGCCAATGCTAGTAAGAAAATATTAAGTTAAAGCTTAATATTTTTAACCAATTTACTAGTATTATTTGCTGAAAACAAAGGGGAAGTAGGCCAATATTAAGTAGTAGTAGTATTATTTTTAAAAGAGATACCCGATGGCCAAAATTTCATATTAAGCTCCCGAGCTTAATATAACTTTTTTCACTTTTGGTCAGTCCTTTTGGTTTTACTACTACTATTTAACATTTAAAAATTACGTAACGATTTCAATAAGTTACAAGCAAATAATACTATTTTTTGAACTATTTGGCCAAATAGTATTATTAAGCGATCGCTTCAAATTTTGTTCATGTACATTAACTTTTTTGGCTTTACAGACCCAAAAACCGCATTTATAGGCTTCCTATCCGTAAGCGAAAGCTTAATAAAAATTAAGCGAATGCCTACGGATAGACAAGTGTCACAACTCAAAATTTTTGAAAAGGGTACAACATGAAAATACCAAGAAACCGCCTGGCGCGGCTTACCGCAGGACAAGTTATTACGCTAAGGTTAAGCAGAAACTTAACACAGGCTCAATTTGCCAAACTTGTGGGCGTAAGCTGTACTTCTGTCTGCCACTGGGAAACTGGACGCTTCCGTGCGCCCGCGGATCTCGAGGCTAAACTGGCCGCGATAAGTGAGCAGGCTGCCAAGCGCCTACGTGAGGAAGAGCGACTTCACAAAGAGGCCCTGGAAGACGTGCAGTATGCCTTGAGTGAGTATCGTAAGTTGCGTAAGCATTTCGGGCATAGCGACATTGTGGCCCTGTGGGCAAAGTCGAAGTACCAACCTTCCAAGGAAGCCCAGCAGCTTATTGCAGAGGCCTATCCGGATGTTCTGGAGGAAGGCACACGGCGCCTCCTGGACAAGGCGTTTGCACTTCCACTATCCCTCCCTAAAACGCTTTCTCAACCTTCTACTGCTACCCTCATGGTCACCACTGAAACCACTAATTCTCCACAAACCACACTCTCTACGGAGCTCTCTGGTGCGTACTAATCTTCAAGCTACTCTAGTACCTGGCGCCCTAAAATAACGCACCACGGGGCTTCCTAGGGCTTCGACTTCACCTCAAAACTCTTAAATCCGATCCTAAAACCGCTAAACCACCAGTTTTTACGAAATCAGCCTTGGCCGATCCTGGCCATCTGATCATTATTGAAAGGGACCTAAAATGGCCTACACAATTACCCGCCGCGACGGCACAGTTCTTTACACGGATTTTGGCGCTAGTGACGTCCGCGCAGCCTTAAGTGCAGCCCGCTGGCCGTTACCTTGCATAAAACTTCACAATGCCGATCTCGCCAATACAGACTTGACAGGGTTGGATCTCACAAACGCTGATCTCGCCAATGCCGACTTCACCAACGCCAATCTGCAAGATGTGGACTTCAGCCGTGCCAACTTGGACAAATGTGATTTCACGGGGGCTAATCTTTACGGTGTGGACTTCACTGGAGCCAACTTGTCGAACATCATCACAGTGCCGCAATGGGTCATTCAAGGGCAAGTGCGCAGCGATGGTCGGCAGTTTTTTCTTCAGCGGCTTAGTGAGGACGAACTGCCCATGATTAAAGTGGGCACTGTTTATCTTTCTATGCATGCGGCAAAGGCTTGGTACAGTGCTGTTGAGGGTACAAGAGGCAACCCTGAAGAAACGCGCATCATTATCCAAGCTTTGGTTGACACTGCCGCAGCACTGGGGCTTAGATAACTTCGCGGCTAACCATCGCTACGACTACAGGGCAGTATTGAAGGGGATCCACAGCCACTCCTAACTATGCTAAATACCCTACACACGTCGACGGCGTCCAAACGGGGCGAGCTTCATGCGATTGCAGGACCGTTGCGTTCCTTTCTGAGGGGTAGCGCAACGGTTCTTCCTTTTAAAACCCCACCCATGTGGCCAAAAGTTCAAGCTACCATAGTAGCTCCCACTTCATTTTAACGCACCACGGGCCTTCCTATTGATCCGGCAAATTGTGTGTATGATTGTTTTGTGAAATTTTATTTCGTGATCTATACTAAGAACAGGTTGTGAGTGCGTTTATCCCGTAGACGTACACTGGCAACTCAGACCTGTCTTATTGGCGATTGGTTGACCCCTAATGGCGAGTAAGACAGGTCGCCCATTATTCACCGATAAACAACTTTAAATACACATCATCAAAATTTATAACTTGCGTACTTGTGAGAGGTGTGACATGCTGTGTTTGTTGAAAGGGAAAATATAGATGACCATCCCCAAAAGAATTCAAACACAAAACGCTCGAGGTTATAGAGACGAACATGGGCGTGTGCAGATCGCAGTACGCTTAGACCCCAAATCTTTTGAAGAGCTTAAGGTCCAGGCGGTCAAAGATAAAATGTCTATCGCGCAGAAGATCCGAGATTACATCCATCTTGGATTGGATGCTGACCTTTACGCAGAGGAAGAGTGTGAAAACAAACCGGACATCACTACATTTGAGGGGGTCTCATGAGCATCATCCTAGAAATAGGCGCAATCATTCTTGCCGTGGGGTTCTTCAGTTGGAACGCCTACGTGATGGGGTACGAACGCGGGCGTCAACACGCTCGTCGATTGATCCTGTGGTAACCGAGCGGAGTGGGAAATGACATCATCTAAGATTGAAATAATGAGCATCCTAATAGAATTCTTTTTCGAAAATTTTGATGAAGATCCAATAGGTGTTGCTGATTGGATCGATCAAAAAGGATTAGATAGAGATAAATTTATAGAAGATGTAGAAAGCTTGAAAAGCTAATACTTTGGTAGAGAGGGACAGTAATGAACTTATTGGCAAGAGATGACCGACAACGCTGTAACAAATGTGACAACCCCGCTGAGACCTATTACTGCCGTCACACAGATGAATACCTCTGTGAGGAGTGCGAGGTATACGCTCTCAAGATGGTGGCAGAGGAAGAAGAGCGAGAGTTTGAAGAGGCAGATACATGACACGTAGTTAGGCGCGAATTTGAACGGATCCTATCTGAAAATAAGAAATGATAATGCCATGGACGCACTATTCTTAGGGTTATTCACACTGGGATTTGTGTGGTTTTTGATTGCACCTGGCTTTGCACTCGAACCCACAGCTTCGCGTAGAATGTTCTACATTGCTCTTGCGTTTACTATCGTTGGCGCTATGGGCTTTGTTTGGCAGGTGGCTTTCTAACTATTTGAAGAGACAACGGACGTTGCTAATTACGAAGTTGGTAAAAGAAGATGCAAAACTAACAGATGAGGGGCTGACAAGAAAAAGGAACGCCTAATGGCCAGAACTGTTTTAGAAGAATTGATAGCAAGGTTGGACACCACACTTACTTTTCCTGAAGAAACAAAAGAGTTTAGTTTTTGCTCTACTCGCGTGGAAGTTAAAGAGCTTCTCAAGACCTTAAAAGATTTACCAAAGGAACCGACATCATGACTTACGAAATCGACAAAGACATCCCTATCCCTCCACTCAAACGCCGTCACAATAACTATCCCTTTACTGAAATGGATGTAGGAGACTCGTTCTTGGTCCCACACGATACAAATTTAAAGGTTTCAACACTTCGGAATGTCGTATCGCAAGCCAAGAAGAAATTAGGGTTTAACTTCGCTGTCTCTGAAGTGGAGGACGGTGTTCGTATTTGGCGCATTGACGATAAGTAACTTACCAACCAAAGAGAAACTACATATGTTCAAGAAGATTATAATTGCCATCGGTGGCAGCGGACTAGCATTCACCGCGATCGCGCTCGCTTCATTCTCAATGTTCTTCTTTGGATCTCCTCCCCATTGGATGTTCTGGCCATTGCCAGTGTTTCTCGTTGTGTTGACTGTAGGATTTAGTATGGGCGATGAAAAATGACTAAGCATACACCGACGCCTTGGCACCGCAATATTTCTCCAGCGAGCAAGTACCCAGTTATATTTTCTGGAAGAAATAAGCACGTTGCACAAGTTGTAACGCGTGGTCTTTCAGAGGACGAGATTGAAGCTAATTGCCGCTTCATCGTCGAAGCCGTCAACAATCACGAGGCTCTGAAAGCTCGGGTGGAGGAGATTACAGAAGCTTTACTTGTTGCTCTTGAGACGCTGCCAAATGCAAAGATAAAAGATAACGCATTCAACGTTCCAGAAATATTTTCCCATAATGAAACGGTGGAAAAGGCAATTGGAATTGTTCGTGATGCTCTTCAAATTAGGAGAACACCCAATGACTAATTCAAACATAGAAATCCCCCCCTTCATCACCGTTCTTAAAACAGGCGGCACCAAGGAAGAAGCGATCTTTGCGCTGGAGAGGATGTGGGATTGGAACTGCGCGTTGCGAAAAGCGCTAGCTGATCTCGTTGAGATAAATAGACGTGATGAAAAAGGTGATCCTGATTTTCTTGCTACCGATTGGTGGCGAGACGAAGTTTGGGAGAATGCCAATAAAACTCTCACGTTCCTATCGAATGACCGCCCATGACCAACACAATCGCACCGCCGACATTGGAAGAGTTGAATAAGAGGATTGCTGCTGTTGAGGAGTTAAGAGTTGCGTGGCAGGGACTTCCCTCTAAAGCGCCGTTCGATATCGAGCTGTATTGCCTGTACGCAGTACGGGATGGGGTGGCGACTGGCGAAGCTTCATTTAGCGAGGCAGAACGACATGCAATCAAACATGCTCAATATGTATTTGACCACGCTACACCAGATAACCCTGATTGCTGTTTTGATTATGAGTTTGTTAGAAATCTACTTGTTTGTATCGAGCACGCTCGATCAAACTGCCAATTTATTGATGCGCTTCCGCCGAACCGGAAGCCATTATTAGAATTACTTTGTAACTCATACAATGACGGATTTAACGAGGGGATGCGTGAAGATACTTCGCATGCTGGGGGTAAAACTTGGTCTATTAAGAAGCAAAAATATTCTGTTTGTCTCGATAAAGTATTAAATTCACCACCTCCTAGAGTAGAGGTTGATCATGTCTTATCACCATGGCAGCCAATAGAGACAGCGCCGAAGGATGGGACGAAAATTCTTATAACCGTTGGAGATAACCTAGTCGGAGTAGGATATTGGGATAATGATACCAGTGGATTGTGGGCTCTATGGTTGAGCTCAATAGAGCGTATGCGTCCAACTCATTGGATGCCACTCCCCGCGCCACCAACACACAATTCACCCCCGAATGCCAAGGCCTCTCGCAATCACGGTGAGGATGTGCAATGAGACTTGAAGCAACCATTACTTCAATTATCGACGATTGCGATCAATTGAGTATTTCAATTCGGGGTTGGTCCGAATCCGACCCTGAAGGCACATACCCTCGGCCACTCGGAACAATCAATATCCCAAACAGCAATCGCACTTGCGAAGCTTACTATGTTGGACGCCGTGTATTTATCTATGTGAGACCGTCATGAAAAAAATGGCCGCCGCGATATGTGTATGTACATTTTCGTTTTGTTTGCCATTTGACAGTTCATACAGATCGGCAATGGTATTTGCCCTCATGGCATTGTTCTTCATGGTGGAAATGATCTGCGATGCCATTCGTTCTTTAAAGGGGGAAGATGTATGACTGAAAGTCTCTTACTGAAATGGGGGACGCTCTAAAAATGATTCGCTCAATAGACAACCTCTATTGGCGCGTGCACTCACCTTCGAAGTTTGAATTGGTCAGTGAGCATCCCGAGCGTGTCTATGTGCACTACGAAAATGAACGTTGGCAAATAACTTACACCACCACAACTGGTCAACAAATATCCCGTAAATTTTTATCACGTGAAGATGCTATGAAAACAATTGCTACCAGAAGTGGTGTGATGTAGTTTGTATAGAGTGTTTTGCGAAAGGTGGTTAAAATGCCCCTTCCAACTTACTCTGATCCTGAACGTCCTGCGACAATTGATATGCATAAACTACGCCTAGACCAATGCTGGCGGCGTAAAGAGATCCTGGACAACACTTACCTACGTTCATTATTTATTATGGGGTACACCCCCGCGGAAGCAAACACAGAACTTAATTTGTTGAAGATGGAGCGCCACAGTTGATTTACACACTCGACTTAGAAACTTACTTCGATGATGAGTTCTCTTTAAAAAAACTCACAACCGAAGCTTATTGCAGAGATGCGCGTTTTGACATTCATCTTCTTGGAGTTCGGCAACCAAATGGTGAAAAGTTTTATGTGCCAAAAGAAAATATTCTATCTTGGTTGTCTTCCGTAGATTGGAGTCAGCATGGCGTTTTATGCCACCACGCGCATTTTGATTTACTTGCGCTAAATCACTGGTACGGTGTGAAACCTAAGAAAATATTTTGCACGCTCTCGATGGCCAGACTTATCCATGGAAACCATCTAAGCGTTAGTTTGCAATCGTTAGCTAGTCACTACAATCTATCTGGCAAATCTGTTCCGTATGAAGCGTTTAAAGGTAAACATTGGGAAGAACTTGACCCGCACACTCGCACCCTTTTAGGGGAAGGTTGCGTGCATGATGTCGAGCTTACGTGGGATATCTTTGACCGTTTAGCAAAAGACTTTCCCCGACAAGAATACGAAGTCATAGACATGACTGTGCGTATGTTTACAGAACCAAAGTTGAAAGGGAACATAGATGATTTTGCGAATGTATGGACGACCGAACAAACCCGAAAGCAATTTCTCTTACGAGAACTCCAGATTGATGCAGGAGATCTCCAGTCGTCTGCAAAGTTTGCAGAACTCTTGCGCGCCGAGGGAGTTGAACCGGATACTAAAGCTGGCGAGAATGGTCCTATCTATGCCTTTGCCAAAACCGACGAATATATGCAGACCTTACTCGAACACGATAACGAAAGAGTAAGGTGCCTAGCAGAAGCGCGCCTTGGCCATAAAGCCACTCTCGATCAGACCAGAGCCGAACGCCTTGGCTATATGGCTACTCGTGGCCCCATGCCTGTCTATCTCAGTTATTGTGGGGCGCACACAACACGGTGGTCAGGTGGCGATAAAGTAAATTGGCAGAACTTTAAGCGTGGCAGCCATCTCCGTAAGGCCATGCATGCCCCTGAAGGCCATACCATCGTAAAAGCCGATAAGGCACAAATAGAGTGTCGCATATTAAACTACGTGGCAGGACAAGCAGATGTCATTGAACGATTCAGAAATAACGAAGACCCGTATACCGCTATTGCGTCTAACTTTTATGGCCGAGAAATTACCAAAGCTGATCCAGCAGAACGAGGCGTTGGTAAACAACTTGAACTTAGTTGTGGCTATGGCGCTGGTACAGACACCATTATACGAACAGCTAAACGCGGCACTTACGGACCTCCAGTTATCCTTAGTCAGGCTGAAGGCCTTGCTGCCCGCGATTTGTACCGTTCAACCCATCCAGGAGTTGTTGCCTACTGGAAGCAAGCCAACCGAATGATTTCTGCTATTGGCGCAACAACAGCGTCAATGCAATGGGGTCCTTTAGTTGTTGAAACAAATAAGGTTAGTCTTGAGGGCATTCCTATTTGGTACCCCGAGCTGCACTTCCACCGTGAAGAAACCGGTGAGGAGTACTGGCGCTATAAGTCTCGTAACGGTTGGGTGAAACTATACGGAGGCAAACTTGTAGAAAATGTTGTCCAGTTTATGTCGCGCGTGGACATGTCACAATCCTTGCTCCGGATCTTGTCAAGAACGGGCATTCGCCCTGTCCAGCTAGAGCATGACGCGGCTGTGTGGGTAGTAAAGAATGACCTTGTCACACCTTTCACAAATGTAGTACAAGAAGAAATGACGAGGGCGCCTACCTGGTTGCCAGGTATACCCTTGAGCTGTGATATTAGTACAGGGGGTACGATGTGACCGTGTTTGCCAAAAAAGGAGACCAAGTTACCTGTGAAAATGGTCATCCTATTTGCATAGTCGCGGGGGCTTTAAAGAAAGGGTTTCCCATTACAGCGTCCGATTTTAAAAATTGGAAAATAAAAATTGATTTGAGTTCTGGCGCAGAAATACCTTTTTGCCCACATTGTGGTGGTTTATTTATAGGCAAACCCAGAGAAAATGAAGGTTTTAAGATTTTTATAGATGGACAATGGAGGCCGTAGTGGCAGTTCAAGATATACTGAACGAGCGCGAAGAAAAGTATGGCGATTTTAACGCGCTTGCTAACGCCATACAGGCTTTCAAAAGCGTTTACCGAGCTTCTCCTAGTTGGAAACAAATGACTGCCGTGCAGCGCGAGTCCTTGGAAATGGAGATCGTGAAGAACTGCCGCATTCTCTATGGCGACCCCATGCATGAGGATAGTTGGATAGACAAATGCGGGTATGCCATGTTGGCCACGGAAGAATTCACGAAGTCCCGTGTTAAAAAAGAACCCATGGACCCTCCCATGGAACCTAAACACCCCATTGATCTTGAAGATACACCACCAAAGTTTTTACGTGATGATAGTTGGACACGAGATAATGGATAACGTCGAACAATTAAAAAAATATATGCAAGCTTTTGCTGACGAACTAGAAATAGAGAACGTCGAACAATTAAAAAAATATATGCAAGCTTTTGCTGACGAACTAAAAATAGTGAACGTCGAACAATTAAAAAAAGATATGCAAGCTTACTTTGTTGATAAATTTAAAATGCCCGAAAAAGTAGCTGAAAATTTTGTTAAAATATATCGAAGTAGTTCGAAGGAAAAAAGAAAAGCTCGCGGATGGACTATAAAGCATCCGCAATTTGTTAAATTAGCGAAGTGGTGGGCTAAAAGGTACAAATGAAAATCCCCGTGGCCTCACATTCTTTTTTGAACGACTGGGCTAACTGCCCACGTAAGGCTTATAGAAAATATATAGCCAAGGATCTTCCAAAAGAATCACCTTCTGACGCCATGAAATGGGGCAATGAAGTCCACACGGCGTTTGAGGTGCGCATCAAACATGGCACTCCCTGGCCAAAAGGTATGGAGAAATTTGAGGCCATTGCAGCTCCGCTTGCCAAAGCCGGATCTTTCGCTGAGAAAATGCTTGGTATCGATCAGCAAGGCAATATCTGCGATTTCTTCGATAAGAAGGTTTGGATGCAGGGGAAAATAGATTGCACGCTTATTGTCAATGATAGAGCCGCGATCTTCGATTGGAAGACAGGGAAGAAGCGGGAAGACAAAGCAGAGCTGGAAACACATGCTGTCATGCTCAAGGCTTACGATCCTGGCATCGTTAAAATAACTGCCCATTACGTATGGCTGCAAACAAATGAAGTTGGTAAACCCCACGATGTTTCTGACACCAAATCAAAACTAACGGAGATACAAGGGGTAATGCGCCAGGTGGCCGATTGTATCGAGGAAGAAAACTTCCCTGCGCATCCTAATCCTTTGTGCGGTGGCGATTGGGGCAGTTGCCCCGTCGTAGACTGCGAACATAGAAAAGGGATTAGGAAATGAAATCGAAGCTTGTAGATACCATAATTTCAAATGAAGACCACATACGATTTAGGATATTTGATGGTGAATTATCTATTAGCGCTGCTGGTAAAGAACTAATAAAAATAGCAATGGCGGAATTAGTTAATTCAGAAACTAGGCATAATGAAACCAGAGATAGTTTGAAAGCAGCTTACAAGATTATAAATTTACTGCGAAAAGAATTGGAGGATAAAATATGAAAATAATATTCATGCTTCAAACAGGTGCTATTGAATGGGAAGTACCTGAAGCGTTACTTCCAACCTTCCATTTCACCCAAATGGCCACGCAGGTGCGCATGGCCGGGTATTTCATGGCAGAAAATTTATACATCAAGCATGATGCGTTGGTCGGTATGTCTGTTGCTGAGAGCGGACCTGTCATTAAATTTAGGAAGGAGAGTTTGCAATGAAACCTGAAGCCCTCCTGAAAGCAAAAATGGTGGATAAACTTTGCGAATTGTACCCATCCCCTTACGTTTTTAGACCTGTTCAGATGGGGTTAGGAGCCTCCACACTCGATATCATAGCCTGTATCAACGGGCGTTTTGTGGCGATAGAAGCAAAAACCCCTGGGCATTTGCCTACCCCACGACAGAACGCAGTTATTAGAGCCATCAATGAAGCTGGAGGTGTTGCCCTATGGAGCGATACGGTGACGGACATGTTGAAGACGTTAGAAGTAGCGAGACTGTAATTAGTAACCCTTCATACTCATGCAGAATATGTAAATCAAAATCTTCAGTTATTGGCACACGAAAAACCCTTAAAGGGCAACGTCGCCGTCGGCAATGTAAGAAATGCAATTATATTTGGTTTACTTTGGAGCTTAATGAAACTGATGTGGTTCGACGCCCAGAAAAACGTAGTGGTGTACGACACTCCAAACGATGACCGCATCATTACGCATGTCCCCGACGCTTTTAAGCTGCATAATGGCTACGTCGCGGCTCCCGCCACGCTCTATAACCTCCAACTCCTTAGATACCTAGGCTTCCCTACTATCCAACCGATGGACGTGGATTATGACTGGCCTGGCAAGTACACCCCTTTTAACGCCCAGCGCGTTACTGCTAATTTTCTTTCTGTGCACCCTCGTGCCTTTGTTCTTAACGACATGGGCACCGGTAAGACCTTGGCAGCGCTATGGGCTGCTGATTTTGTTATGCGCGCTAACCCTGGAGTGCGCTGTCTTATTGTGGCGCCGCTCTCCACACTAGAAAGAGTTTGGGCAGATGCCATTTTTCAAAACTTACTCGGTCGTCGTTCGTGTGTAGTGCTTCACGGCTCTGCTGAAAAACGTAAAGAACTACTTCAACGTGAAGCCGATTTTTATGTGATTAATTATGATGGGGTAGAAGTCCTTCAGAAAGAACTTGCTGAACGTACCGATATCCGAATGGTCATTGTTGACGAAGCGTCGGCTTATAGAAATCGCACCAGCATTCGACACCGTTTAGCTAGAAAGCTTCTTGCGAACCGTGACTACCTATGGATGATGACAGGCACGCCCACGCCGAACGGCCCCACCGATGCGTATGGTATGGCCAAATTAGTAAACAATTGCTTTGGGGAAGGTTGGCAGTCTTATCATGATAGGGTGATGACACGTGTGGGAATGTTTAAATGGGTACCTAAACAAGGTGCGCATAATGAAGCTTATAAGTTGCTTCAGCCGGCGGTTCGGTTTGCCATAAAAGACTGCTTGGATTTGCCACCATGTACAACCCAGGCTCGTGACGTCGATTTATCTCTTGCGCAAATGGCTGAGTATAAGGCCATGAAGAGGGATCTCCAGATCCAGTCTTCCAAAGGCCCTATAACCGCAGCCAATGAGGCTGGATTGCGCTTAAAACTCTTACAAATCAGTTGTGGGGCTATCTATGGGGTAAACAAAGAGGTTCATTATATTGACACTACTCCTCGCATTAAGGCTCTTAAAGAAGCTATTTCGCAATGCAATGAAAAAATAATTGTGTATGCCCCTTTCACAAGTGTCGTACGTATGCTAAGTAGGGAATTGAAGAAAGACTACAGTGTCGCGGTTATCAATGGGGAGATCTCGGCCAAAGAGCGAAACGAGACTTTTAGGGCGTTCACAGACGATCCTAATCCTCGCATTCTCGTGGCCGACCCCCGCACCATGTCTCATGGGCTAACATTGGTGGCCGCTACGGTAATAGTTTGGTTCACTGCTATTGACTCTACTGAAGTGTACCTACAGGCAAACAAACGCATAGATCGACCAGGGCAAACAAAGGCTACGACCATTATCCAGTTAGCAGCCACACCCGTTGAACGTGAGATATATCGTAGACTTGAGAACAACGAGACTTTGCAAGGGTTGGTCTTACAATTAGCGAAAGGGAAGTTATGACGGTGTTTTTAAAGTATTTGATCGTGTTTGGGTTCTTACTCTTTATAGGTTTTAACATACTCTATATGTTGGGAGTATAAGGTACATGAACGCCACCGACCTCATCGCGCAATATATTAAACTGCGTGACTATAAAGAGAAACGAACAAAAGAGTTTGAGGCTGAGATGAAGCCTTACACAGACGCCATGGCCACGATTGCTAACGCTGGCGGGGCAATGCTCATTGCCCAGTCTGGCGGGAACGAAGGTAAAGCCAACATTGTAACACCTGTGGGCACAATGTATCGTTCCCGCTGGACAGCTGTTAAGATCGCTGATCGTGACACATTTATGAGTTTTATTGGTAGCAACTTCAATGACAATAAAAAGTTCTTGACCGCTGCCGTGTCCAAAAAAGAAATAGAAGAATACATCGAAGTAAACAACGCCGTCCCCCCCGGGTTAGATGTAGCTAGAGGCTACAACACGCTGTTCAAAAGGAGCTAACATGAACCAACTTCCCGCCCATTTGGCGCACCGACAACGTCGTGACTTGGCTTCCGCTGCTATTGGCGGCCTTAATACGGGTTCTCCTCCGCATATATCGATTGCAGGTAATAGGTTCACCCTTATCGACGAAGCCGGTAACTCAAAACCTATGCAGACATTATATCTTGATGTCTGTGTCATAGACGCTAATAGCGCTATATCTAAAATATATTTCGATCCGCGGACACCGTTTGATCCTTCAGGGGATAATTTTAATCCGCCCCTATGCTTTTCAGACAACGGTATAGGCGCTAGTGCACAAGCAAGCTCCCCTCAAAATACTTCTTGCGCGATTTGCCCGCACAATGCGTGGGGGTCCGCCATTAGCAAAATGACTAACAAGCCCACTAAGGCTTGCACAGATGTCAAAAAATTAGCAGTTATTGTGCCGGGCATTGACCTTGTATTTTTGCTTCGTATCCCCCCGGCATCGCTAAAGAACCTTGTTAAGTACACTCAGACTTTAGCTGGACATGGTGTGGACCTCCCAGATGCCTTAACGCGTATTGAGTTTGAAAGCCAAGGCATTCTTAAATTCACCCCTATGGGGTATGTGGATGAAGCGACCGCTATTTTAACTGACAAAATCATAAACGCTAAAGCTACTGATCAGTTGATCGGACGCATGGATAAGCCTTGGTTAGGCCAAGCGGATCAAAACAAGATCGCTTACGCGCAAGCTGAACAGCAACAAACAACGGAGAACCCTGTAAGAAATACTAATAACAATTTTGCTTCTGCCCCGCGCGTAGGCGGCCCCATTTACCAAGCGGCTACGGCACAGAATGTGTTTAACGAAAACAATACATTTGCAGGTGGGGTTCGTGCTCTTCCTAACCACAACCCCTTTGGTTCCGAGGAAACCCCACAACCTACGCCTGTAAAGAAAACTCGTGGGCGAAAGGCTCCTGAAGCAAGCGAGGGCATTCCTCCTTTCTTGCAGAGAGATCCTGCTCCGCAAGCTCCCGCATCGTTCCCCGAAATAGCAAACACTCAATTTGGTATGCAAGCAACACCACAAGCCCCAGATGCAGGGGTGCAGGCTGCGCTAGACGCGGCTTTTAGGTTACCAACATGAATGAAAAACCAGTTATATCTTTTGCGGCGTTGGACGCGCACGATAAACCTATATACCAAATGGATCTGTACGATGTTGACATTACCAAGAATGATACGCGTTCCAAAGTGATGGTGAAAAAAGCTTTTGAACTTTTGTTGGAAGGCATAGCAAGTACAAATAAAACAACATTACCTATAGTAAGATTTAGCGCACTTTCCCCTGAAGGATTAGTCCTATCTACATTGCGCCTTTTTGATTTTGATCTGCTAGATGGGGCCGTAAGTAACAGGTTTATGCTTAGAGGTGTGTATGAAACTTTATTAGACGACATAAAGGGCCCAGAATGAGCTTCAGTAAACGATTAAATATTTGCCGACGTAAAGGGAAAATGACAAAAGGAGACTTGCAGCGATGGTTCGATAGGCCTTACTCTACTGTTGAGACGTGGGTAGATGACTGCAGAGAGCCTCGAGGCCCTGCTGGGGAAGAAGCCCGTAAACGTCTATCCCTGTTAGAGCGCGCCATTGCCAATAACGATGGGTTCCCGATACCTGTAGAATTCTCAGATCTAAAACGTTCAGCTCATACCAAGAAGCTTTATCATGACATCAGCACTGGAGTTCCTCGAAAGAATAATTCCAGAAAACGGGTATAAATGCGCTACTACATTTGAAGGGGCACATGTATGGAACAAGTTCTTCGCAACTACAAAAGAACTTGCCAATTACATTAGCCAACAAGATGGTTTAGGGAGAACTATCTACCATGCGTGTGCATCTTTCGAAACACCTAACAATCGAAAAGCGGAAAATGCATTAGGTGCAAAAAGTTTTTGGTTAGACATCGATGCGGGAATAGGCAAACCTTATGAAAGCGCTATTGATGCAGCAAACGCAGTCTGTGTTTTTGTCCAGAAACTTTGTCTACCACACCCAATATATGTTGGGTCAGGTAATGGTATCCATGTCTATTGGCCGTTACACGAAATGGTGGATGCCGAAACATGGAAAAGATATGCCCAAGGACTTAAGCACTTTGCACATAATAACACGTTGGAAGTTGATAGGGCTAGAACTGCTGATCTCGCGTCTGTACTTCGAACACCCGGAACCCACCACCGAAAGAATGTAGTTAAAGTCGTACAAGTTGGTGAGTTAGTTGGTCCTTATGAGCTAAAACAATTCGACTGCTTTTTAGAAGGGGGAACACGTGGGCAAAGAATTAAAGGGAAAAAACAAAAAGGCACAGTCCCATCGATCATCGCAGCGGCCGCCAATATCTATGGAGACGTACCAACATTTGCAGAACCAATTGTTCGATCATGCCGTCAACTTGCGCGACTTGCATCGTCAAATGGAAACCTTCCTGAACCAGATTGGTACGCTTGTATCGGAGTTCTCAGTTCTTGTAGCGATGGCTCCAAGTATGCTCACCATTGGTCCAGTGGCTATTCAGGATACAATCACAAAGAAACACAAGAACGTCTTGACCGAGCAAAAGAATTTGGGCCAACCACCTGCGCTAAATTTGAAGACGTCAGTCCGCAAGGCTGTGAAGGTTGCCAATTCAAAGGAAAGATTACCTCTCCCATCCAATTGGGAAGAAAAAACGAGCTTAGTGAACCTATTATTAACAACTCCCGAAAAGAATTTAACAGCCTACGCGAAGGATCTAATGCAGAAAATGAATTTGAAAGTGACCCCATCGATCGATATGCACTCAATTTGGCCGACAAAAATAAAAATCCATTCGCGCCAGAAACCTTACCTCGTATCCCCGAAGGATACGCCTGGCACAACCGATCCCTTGTTGTCTCCAGTGAAAACAACAAAGGCCAAACCAAGTACGAAACGATAAGCACCTATCCTGTTTACATTGACACTGTTCAAACTGGGGAAGTGCACGACAGCCAGTCTTTGTCTTTAAAACTAGAACTGCCACACGAACCACCTAAGACTATCATCATATCTAATAAAGTTTTTTTTTCTAGCAGTGGCATCAGCGAAATCGCAGGTGCCGGAGTTATGGTTCATAACCCGGAACTGTTTAAAAAATTCGTAAGAGACTCGGTAGATATGTGGAACGGGGAAAGAAAATTGGAAAGGCGATATGACCAGTTTGGATGGAAAGACGACGAAACAGCGTTTTTATTTGGAACGAAGCTTTTTACTGCAAACACTATTAAGACGGTCATTGGATCTGACGAAGTTCAGGCAAGGTCTCAATACCTTGGACCAAGAAGAAATGGCTCAATTAGTGCGTGGTCTAGTGCAGCTAATCAATTGTTTGCCATTGGACACGAGGCTCAAAGTTTCGCGCTTCTTGCCAGCTTCGCCGCGTCATTAATGCGGTTCCATTCCTCCGGAGAAGGAGGATCTATTGTATCGTTGGTCAGCGATGGGTCAGGCACCGGCAAAACTACAGCTTTGGAAGCCGCTGCAAGTGTTTGGGGTCGCTTAAAAGGCACCC
>OFRG01000178.1_pt1 | contig 27354 bp, 37 predicted proteins | sample 1543071 | NCBI WGS metagenome assembly OFRG01 (sample SAMN07774222, study PRJEB24372) | wastewater metagenome | isolation source: WWTP Verbania (Effluent) | place: Italy: Verbania | collected 2015-12
GACATGGTTTATGCCCCCCTACCCTGACCCCGCTCCCCCATTTGAACGCACTGGTGCTGGAGATGCATTCTCCTCTACGTTTGCCGCAGCACTTGCGATGGGAAAACCGATCGAAGAAGCACTTCTTTGGGCGCCGATAAACTCGATGTCTGTGGTGCAGAAAATAGGCGCACAAGCCGGGCTCCTCACACAAGCGGAGATACAAGAATGGCTCGCCAAAGCACCAGAAGACTACAAGCCGAAGAAAGTGTAACAAGATTTAAAAAAAACAACCTCCAGAAAAATCTAGGGGGTTGTTTTTTTATTTGGCGCAGTGAACGGGACTCGAACCCGCGACCTTCCGCGTGACAGGCGGATGCTCTAACCAGCTGAGCTACCACTGCAATATTTAAACGATGTTACCTAACCAAATCAGCTACCACTGCAAAATTCAAAACAAAAATATTTTTTCCGAAACATTTGTTTCGTGTGTCGAGGGCGGGGGTCGAACCCGCGACCGCAGCTTTATGAGTGCTGTGCTCTACCAACTGAGCTACCCCGACATTGTAAAGGAGGTCGTATCAGCCAAGACAGCTACCCCGACGTCATATGAAGACGTAAACCCTCAAGGATTAAAATAGCATCTTATGCGGCAAATTTCAACCCACCCTCTCTCTTTCGAATCAAAAACGCCCCGAACGAGGGCATTTTTGCAATCTTGTTGCGGGGGTTGGATTTGAACCAACGACCTTTGGGTTATGAGCCCAACGAGCTACCACTGCTCCACCCCGCGATGTTTCCGCATTATACTACGGGGCGGGGCGATGAGCAAGTCTCTATATCCTCTTTCGGTCTGAAACTTCCATGCGAAGCTTTTCGATAAATCGAGCGGCGGCGTCTTTCCCCCCGAGTCCGAAAGCGATACCTCCGGCGAGGGCAAGCATGGCGATAATACCGGTAAAGAGTATGCGCATAAACTCTGCTGCGATACCGAGCTGAGCGAGGGCAAAGATGAAGCCGAAGACCCAGATAGACCAGCTCGTGATGGCTCCGAGGAGCTGCCCGCCGTCAAAGCCGGTGGTTTTCGTAGAAGAGATGACAATCCTTTGCATCACATTAGCAGCAACAGCTGAAACGAGAAGAATGAAAGTCGCAATGATGACCTGTGGGATGTAGGCGAGGACGACGTTTTTAAGAAATTCATTTACTTCGGTGAGTCCGACTATTTCGAGCGAAGCGATTAAAAATCCGACGACAACAAACCATCTCACGAGCACGCCAAAGAAAAATCCGATGTCGAGCCGTATATTTGCTTTTGCAAGGAAACGCCCGACGCCGGCTGTCTCAAGGAGGCTGTCTACCTTAATCGCCCGTATGAGGTGAGAGATGACTTTTTCAAAAGATACTCCCACAATCCATCCGACAAGGAGGATGATGAGGGCAATAATAATCTTCGGAAGAAAAACGACCACTCCCAAAAGCATGCTTTCGAGCGAGTGGCGCAACACGTCCACAAAAGGATTCATGATGTAATGAATGATGATGAGTAATAAATAAACGAGAGATCTGTGCTCTTTTTATAGTATCACTTCCCCGTGGCTATACAATCCCCAGCTTGTCGTATACTTTTTCGTGAGGAAAATCGAGAACGTCGCGTATAAATTTGTCGTAGACGTTGAGTCGGTAGATAAAATCTTGTGTTTCAAAGTAGGCGTATGAAAGCTCCTTTCCTACTTCTGCTTCAATACCGCGAAGAGCAGTCTCGATGCTCTTCTTTTTGAGGTTGTCACCCACGAGGAGGATGTCGGCACGGCTGTCTTCGTTGCGGATGAACACACCAGAGACGATGATGAGCTTCCACTTCCCCGCCGCATGTTTGAAACGGTGTATTATATCGGATTGTTTCAGCGGCTCTGCTGATATGAGGAGGTCGCGTACCTGCGAAAGAAGCGGAAACTCCAAATCAAGTTGCCAGCCGGAGGTGCGCTTTTTGATAATCCGCACACCACCCCCCTGCTTGCGCTCGATTTCTTTCGTAAAATTTTTTGGCCGCACGAAGCCTGCTTTGACGAGCCCGCCAATCTCGCGGCGCAACGCACCGGGTACTATCTTGCTCCGCTCGCAAATAGTGGCGGAGTCGAATGGCGTGTCGGGGTTCAAAAGAAAAAGCCGCATAATTTTTACTTTTTCTTCACTTCCGAGGAGTCGAGCGAGTATTTCCATGAAGTCATTATAAACACAAACGAGTAAAAAGCAAAAGCTGGCTTTTATTTTTTGCGAGTGCCGTGTTTATATCGGAGATATACAGCGCAAACGAGTAAAAAGCAAAAGTGCCGCTCGTGTTTCAGAGTGGCACTTTTGCTTTTTTAGAAAAACAGGAGAGTGAGTTACTTGAGAGTCACCTTTCCGCCTGCTTCCTCGATGCGCTTCTTGAGTTCTTCAGCTTCCTCTTTCTTCATTCCTTCTTTGAGCATTGCCGGAGCAGACTCGACGAGGTCTTTTGCCTCTTTGAGTCCGAGGGCGAGAACATCCTTGACCACCTTGATGACCTGGATCTTCTGGTCGCCTGCTGCGGTGAGCTCGACGTTGAACATGCTCTTCTCTTCTGCTGCTTCGCCTGCTGGAGCACCGGCTCCTGCTACGACGACGGCTGCTGCAGAAACACCAAACTTCTTTTCGAAGAGTTTGACGAGTTCATTGAGCTCGAGCACGCTCATCTTTTCGATCTGTTCTACGAGAGCCTTGAATTTTGCCGGTACTTCTACCGCCTCGGCCTCTGTTGTGACTGTTGTTTCGTCTGACATGATAATAATTTTTAACTAAGTAATGATACGAGAAATTTTTATGCCTCTCGCTTTTTTGCTATAGCATCGAGTGCCATAACGAGACCTTGGATCGGCGAGTTGATGACATTGACAAACTGTCCGTAGAGAACCTCGCGTGAAGGGATGGTAGCAATGGCGGTGATGTGTTCCTCATTTGCATACGTTCCTTCGAAGATTCCTCCGAGCATCGTGAGTTTCCCCTTGAGTGCTTTTTGGAATTTATACATCTCGCGCGCTGGGGCGATATCATCCTCTCCATACGCGAGTGCGAGCTCTCCTGGAAGATTTGGGATCTGTCCTTCAATCTTCGATCCACTGAATGCTTTTCGAAGCAAAGATTTCTTTGCGACGAAATATCCGATGCCTTCTTTCTGGAGGGATTGGCGAAGGTTTGTCACTTCGGTCACGGTGAGACCGTGGAAGTTTACAAACACTCGCGTCCCTTTGCCGGAAGCAATATCGGAAAGCTTTTTGTATACCTCTTCTTTTTTTGCTCTGCTGATTGCCATAAAAAAAAACGGCTTATATTGTTGATACAGCCGCCCTGACCCACTTTGGGGTGTTGAGCTCGACCACTCGGCAGGTAATTTAAGGGCTTAAATAAAGGATATTGTGCCCACCTGCTGTCTCTGCGGCTGATAAGTAAGAGAATAAATGAAATGAGGGGGAAAGTCAACCGCCCAAGAAAAAACTCTGCGCCGACATCATGTCAGCACAGAGTGAAATCAATTTCGTGACGAATCACAATTTTAGAAGAACATATTAGTTGAAGATAAGCGGGCCAAGCAGAACACCCACTGTCGCTGTGCCGTTTGCAGGAAGACTGAAGTCAGCTTGTCCAACGTAAGCACTTCCTCCAACTGATGCCGCCGCCCAGATACGACAAGGATCACAAGGTGGAAGGTTGGTAAACTGGTATCCCCCACTGCTCACACTTGTCGTGCTTGCGAGTGTAACGTCACAGAATTTACCAAACTGACCTTCCTGAAGCGTGCAGATACTTAGGAAAGCTCCACTTACTGATGTGGCTCCACCTCCAGTATCTACCGTCACCACTCCGGAGACCGTACCACCACTTGCTTCCTGTGGGAGCGCGGCGATGATATTCCCCACAATCTCCTCGCGTGAGTGAGTACCGTGAAGATAAGATGTTTCCATACCATGACATGTCCAACGGTCCGTCACGTCTCCAACGCATTTCTCCGTATTTCCTATGTTGGGGAGAATCGCATCGACAAAGAAAAGCCCGGCGAGTGCGTCTTCGTACAGCGTCGTGTTCGGTCCTCCTTCTGGAACCTCTGCGGCTGGCGTGACCACCGTGACAAACCGTGCCTGAGCTCGTTCATCTTCGGTCATCCGGAAGTACGCTTGCTGTGTATAGAGACACCCTTGTGAGTGACACGTGAGAATGATCCGTTGACCCAGAGCAAGTGCGTCGCGATATGCTTTCATGTGCTCATCCAGATCAGCGTCGACCACTTGCCCAATGGCATTGCGTGAATACGCCGCATCAATCACCCCATCGAGGAACCAAGTATCCGGAACAATAGCCCGCAGGAGCATACCGCTTCCATGTAAGAAGTCGATACCAAGCTCGCGTGTCTTTTGGGCGGTTGCTTCCAAGAGGTCGAGCTTGAGGACTTCGTTGTGGTTGAGGAGAGGGGCAAAATGCACACAATCAAGGGAAACACCCTTAGACGCAGATAGTGTCCCAAGATTTCTTGCGTGATCCTTTACGTTCTGTTCCGCGTACACTCCATTCACAAAGAACACCGTCACTTCCTGTCCGGGGCACACCGCGTGGTTTGCCCGAGTCTCGAGTGGCACCAACAAGGCAACAATCATCGCCAGATATTTCAATACGTTCATCGTACTTCTCCGTTTCAGTCAATCAGTTTGAGAAAGCATCAGGGTTAATGCCGACGTCGGTACATTCTTGACGCTCTTGTGTTTCATTGGACGAAATGTTTGGTAATGCCTTTCCTCCAATATGCCCCAATGCATCATTGAACTTTCGTGCACGGTCGGGGGTGTTTTGGAAGAGGGCTGCAAAGTTTCGACGAAGTGTGTGTACTGCCTCCAGTTGTTCATACGTACTCGTAGAATCAATGCCAACTCCAAAGAGGAGATTAGAGCACGTTTGGGATTTTCCAACCGCTACAAAATTCGTCCACGATTGCAGCTTACCGGTTTCTCCGGCAGGATAGTTCCCGAGGAGGAAGGTCTGATTTCTCCGAGTTTCTTCCATGAGCCCCGCCCGTTTCTTTTCTGAGTCAGGAAAGAGAAATACAATCTGTCTCTGCATATCATCCCGCACTCCGTCACGATCCGCATCAATCCCCGCAAGCGTCGCCTTTCCTGCTTCACCCGGGTCGGCGGGCAATGGTATCGTCGAAAACGTCAGCTCCACTGGCAGAGCATCGGCTCGCCAGACATCGGTAACAATTTCTTTCGTACCTTTCCCTACTTTTACGGTGATAAATCGCTTGAGTACCAGCTGACCATCTTTTACCGAAAGCGGAGTGGTAGTCGAGACCATCACCTTCACACTGAGTGTTGCTTGGTTCCCTTTCTTAAACACAGAAGGAAACTTTGGTTGTGTTATGGTCACATAGGGAACAATACTTCCCTCAGCCACCACACGGAGCTGATGAGTGAAAAGCACTGGAAGTATTCCCGTGTGTGTGAGGGTAAAGTTATAGCTCGCACTCCCCCCTGGAGCAATGCTTACTGGCTTGAGCTGCCCTGGTGTCCAGGAAACTCGTGGTGGAAGCTCGGCGTAAGCCACTCCTCCGACGAGAAGGAGAATGAGCCCAAGGATGAGTGCTGATTTTTTCTTCATCACAATATCTCCATTGTATGGAAAACAAGTTACAAGTGAAAGGGAAAACAAAAAAAGCCTCCCTTTCGGTTTGGCTTTCAACGTGCTGAAAAGCTGGGGGTACGATAACAAAGATGGCGCGAAAAGTCAACCGCCGTATCCGCTCGCGATACCAAGGAGAAAGATACTCACACTGATGACAGCAGTAAAACCGAGGAGGAATTTGAAAAATGTTTTATCGAATAGATCAAAGAGGTTTCTCATACTATGGCGAATGATTATTGTAAATAATTGACCTCGCGGAAAACGGTTTCATACTGGTCGATAGTGCGGGCGGCGTCGCGATAGCTGAGCTCGTACTTGGAGCCCTCGTGGGCGATGGAGTTGCGGACTTTGTGCGCTTCCCAAGCGTCGTTGATGCTCAAAATATCTCCCGGCTTCAAACTTTTCAACATGTCGCCGATGGTATTGCCCGGGCAGCCGAGCCGGTGGAGCACTTCGGCGAGGATATTGTCGGCTTCCAAAACCGCGAGCTTCCACTCGGGCGCGTTGCCACTCTCGAGATGAGAGAGCACGACTTCCCAACGTGGAGGATACGAAACCACCTTTTCTTTCAGGGGGCCGCGAAGAAGGGCTCGCCTCCGTTCTTCTGCCTCGGTGATTTTCGGGAAAAGAGTGACGATGCCAGCGAGAAAGATCATCGAAAGAAAAGCGAGGATAAATTTAAAAGTAATGAAAGTGCTACTGTTTGCAACACTTTCCGAAAAAGCTCCCGGGTTGTGAAAGGCTTCTCCGACTGACGCAGCAAAACGCGAGAGGTCGATCGGGAATGGAGGAAACGCCGTCTCGATGCCCGTGACGAGAGGAAGATTGCGTCGAGCAAAATTTTTGAAATTTTTGGGAAACATAAAGAGAGTCTAGGAATCTATCTCGGAAAGTTTTTTCAGCGCGAGCCCGATGGAGACAGAAAATTCCGGACCAGCCTCTTTGAGGAGCGGTGCGAGGAAAGCGGGCGTTTCGAGTTTGGAAAACGGATTGCCGAATACTGTTTCCGCATCGAGGAATTGTTTTGCGTACGCGGGCAGACCCTTTAGGAGCGCTCCCCCGCCAGTGAGGACGACTTTGCTCACGGTGCGATTGAACTTGCTTTGGTAGTTGAGAAGGACGCGGTTGGACTCGGCAAAGATGTAGCTCACGGAGGATTCGAGTACGGCGGAAACTTTTTTCGCATCTTCATCGCGGCCGAGGAGCCCCACATCGCGCTTGAGTGCTTCGGCTTTTGCCACGGTGATGTTGAGCGAGCGAGAAAGAGCGAGGGTGAGGTCTTGCGATCCACGGGAAATCATGTGCACACTTTTGATAATCCCCTGCTCCACGAGAGCGATCTTGGTCATTCCTGCGCCGAAGTCGAGGAACATGATGGGAGACATATCGTGGCCGATGGTGGCGCGAATGGAGCTGTACACTTCAATCTCGAACGAAACTTTTTCGATGCCGAGCTTGACTGCAACGTCCTGATATTTGTTGAGCACTTGGTTGTGGATAGCGACGATCATCACCTGGAGCTTGTCTCCGCGACGCTTTTCTTCATCGGTAGGCTCCTCGCCATTTTCGGAAGTAAATTCTGGCCGAGGGATGACCACCCAGTCGAGCGCGACTTCGGTGATGGGAACAGGAATATATTTTCGCGCCTCAATGGGAATAATTTCTGCGAGCTTGCTTTCATCCATAGCCGGCACTTCGATGAGAGTGAGGAGTGCAGCAGAGAGTGGCAGAGAGATGGAGCCGACTTTGGTGGTGACGTTGGCTTCGCGAAAAATATCTCGCCCCGCTTCGACGATCTTTTCTACGGGAAGGTTTGTCGCCCGCCCCACATCGAGCCCGGCGTATGGCCCGAGGGCGAGCTCGCCGTACGTCTCTAAAATGGCGCGCGATTGATCCTTGCGCACTTGTATGACTTTGATAAACGAAGAGCCGATGTCGAGGCCAAGGACACTTTCGTTTTTATCAAACATTTTTCCGACAGACCCAAAGAGTTCCCCAAACTTGATTCCAAGTGGCATAGTGTATTAGATTTATGGAGACATTATATCAGTTTGGTCACCTCGCGTCTATTATGGGAAGCTGGAAGATATGTTGAAAAAGATACTCTCAAATTTTCTCGACGCCCTCTTCCCCCGCTCTTGTGTCGGGTGTGGCGCCCCCAACGAAGATTTTTGCGTGTCGTGCCAGAGCCAGGCCAAGCCCGCCGGTGCACCAGATATCGCCGACACGTTTGCGGTGTGGTCGTACCAAGACACCTCTGTCCGCCGCGCCATACTCGACCTGAAATACCGTGGAGCGAAACGCCTCGCGAGTGTTTTCGCCACCGCGATGTACGACAAGCTTCTCGAAGAGCTTTCTGAGCGGGAGGTATTTTACAATCCCCTCTCATCAGCACAAGAAAAAATTCTCCTCCTCCCCGTCCCTCTCTCGAAAAAGCGCGAAAGAGAGCGCGGGTTTAATCAGTCGGGGATTATTGCCAGTGCCCTTGCGAGCCTCGACCCAGCGACGTTTGTGCTCAGCAAAGACGCACTCGTAAAATCGCGAGAGACTCCGCACCAGAGCTCGTTTAAAGATCGCGAAACCCGCCTAAAGAATCTCGCGGGCTCGTTTCAGGTTTCAAATCCCGAAGCCGTGCGCGGAAAAGTCGTCATTATTGTAGATGACGTCACCACCACGGGAGCCACGATAGCCGAATGCCGCAAAGTGCTCCTCGAAGCCGGGGCGAGGAGGGTGTATGGCGCAGCCGTGGCGCATTGAAAAACAAAATGGAAAAGAAAAAGAACTTGTGATAAAGTAGCTATGCGAAGCAATTTTGGAGACGTGGCTGAGCCTGCCCCGCCAAGGCGGGGTGAAGCCGAAAGCGTAAAAATTATTTGGAGACGTGGCTGAGTGGCCGAAAGCGCCTCACTGCTAACGAGGTAGGGAGTAAAATCCCTCGAGGGTTCGAATCCCTCCGTCTCCGCAGGAACGTGATAGCGTGTTCCGCGACCACCCTATGTATAAAAATATCCACTCTTATATTCCCTTCCAGCACGACAATATTGAGTTCAAGGATAACTTAATAAATTTCGCGCGTGTTCAAAATAAGACAACGCCTGAAGGAGCGTTTTCAGCGGTTCTTATTTATGCGAACGTGATCGACTACCTTGCAAGACACTTACTAGAAAATCTGCTAAAAATGGTCTCCGTACAATCTTACGTGAAATTTGGAGCGGTCTTGTTTTTAGACGGTCAAAAGAAACGCACGAACCTTCCCCTGGGAGAACTTTGCCGAGAACTTAGACTCTTTGAATTTCCAAGCAAAGAAGATTTCCTAGGTTCTCTGCAAGAGTTTAATAAACTACGTATCGATGTAATGCACAAGCTTATGGAGCTTGACCCTTCGGACACCACACGGAGGTTCGATACTAGTATTGTACGTATCGGTGAGATAGCGGAAGATTTACTGGCAAAGTATGGCGCAATTACATCTGGTCTTACAACGGCATGGAACACGGCCATCAGTACGCCCACTCAAACGGGAACATCTACATCCCAAACGCCGATAGAACAAAATGAGCAGACCGTTCCTTCTAAATCTGCCTAGCTGCAAAGTCGCCAAAGAACCTTTACACTGCTTGGAACGGCAAGGTTCTAGACCGGCCACGCCGCATTGTCGTGTTAGATGTTTGATATTATGAATTACAAAGAAGACGAAATTTTAAAAAGATACATTGAAACGATTGAATCTAATATGGATGGGTTTTTTAAGCTAGTTCACTTCCTCACTCCGAAATGGTTTCAGTTTTTGGGCTATCTTTCGATTGTCAGTGTTTTTTGGTACATAGCTAAGTCAACAGGGAATAATCTACTATATGTAATCACTGTTATTTCTGAAGTGTTAGTGGTTACGTCAATCTTGGGATTTATTGATACTATTAACCACCTGACTTTCAAATCAAAGATCATTAGTCAGCTCATGGGGTTTATGCTGGTTGTTCTGCCACTGTTCTGGCTCTCAACATTTACAACACTAACTATAGTTGATTTCTTAACTTTTCAGTTTGGATAAGGGTTTAAAAAATACAGAGCTTTAGTTTAAGGTAGCCTGTCGGTATAGTTGGATTTAGATCTGCCCGCGGCTCAAGATACCAACAGAAACCCTGAATAACTCAATTAAACTTTTACATGAAATACGTCGCATTACTCCGCGGGATAAATGTTGGGGGAAATCATAAAGTCGAGATGAAGAAGCTCAGGGTGCTTTTCGAATCTCTGGGTTTTCTCAATGTGTCTACTTATATCAATTCGGGAAATGTTATTTTCGAATCGGAAGACAAGACGGAGGTTGTTTTCAGAAAAGTTGAAGGCGGCTTGAAGAAAGAATTTGGATTTGAAATCCCGGTGCTGGTGAAAAAACAATCTGAAATGCAGAAAATAGTAGAAGCTATTCCCGAGGGTTGGCAGAATGATGCTCTTCAAAGGACTGACGTGGCTTATTTATTCGCAGAGGCCGATTCGAAAAAGATCATCGCCGAGCTCCCCATAAAAAGAGAATTGGTTGAAATAAAATATGTGAAGGGGGCGATCATCTGGAACGTGAAAAGAGAAGATGTAATCAAAAGCCATCTTGCAAAAATTATCGGCCACAAGCTGTATAAATCTATGACGATAAGAAATGTAAACACCGCTAGATATTTAGCAGAAAAATATGTATAGTGAGGGTACTGGGGGGATTTGAGCGTGCGATAAAAAAGAGCAGTATCTCTCAAAAGATTATTCACATTACTATAAAATAAATATGCAAAATAAAATTACGGCTTGCCTCTGGTTTGAGAAAGATTTGCCTCAGGTCGTGGAATACTACAAGAATATCTTTAAAGACAATTTCCGTGTGGTCCATCTCGGAGACTTGGGAAATGGGCCCGGTGGTGAATTTCAATTTGGCACGGTCGAGATTTTCGGCACACGCTTCGATCTGCTCGCTGCGGGGCCGACCTTTAAATTCACAGAGGCTGTATCGTTTACTATAAATACCGAAGATCAGGAAGAGACCGATTATTATTGGGATTCCTTTGTGGCCGATGGCGGGGCGGAGAGCCAGTGTGGCTGGTGTAAGGATAAGTATGGTTTGTCTTGGCAGGTTGTCCCGAAAAAATTGACCGAACTCTCTACCTCTTCCGACAAAGAAAAAAGAGACTACGCTATGCAACAAATGTTTCAGATGAAGAAAATTATAATCAAAGATCTGGAGAAGTAGTAAAAGAAAACAGGCCAAGATTTCTCAGGGCCTGTTTTTGGTTTTCGAGAGGGCTAGTAGAGGACTAGTAATAGATCACTGTTTTGTGTCCGCTCGAAAGGCATTCTTTTTCATCACGCATGATGATCGCGCCCATGGCGACGAGCGCTGCGCGGCGTCTTGCGACGAATTTTTGGCGTTCGCCATACTCGGGTCGATATCCCCGTGCTATTCCTTGCTGAAAGGTACCTTCCAAGATACATGGATTCCTTGGTCCCTCTGTGCTGATCGAAAAGATAATCTCCGCGGCGCATCCTACAAGAAACAAGATGGTAAAGTATATTCGCATGACTATTCTCCGTATTCTCAGAACAAGTAGACTTCTTTCTGTATATCTAATCTATAAAGCTTTGTCAATGTATTCTGTACGAGCGTGAATGTTACAATCTCCGCATGTCGTACCCTATCCGCGAGCTTCCTCCCGAAGAATTTCCTCCGCAACTTTTCGAAATCCCTCAGCCGCCCAAGCAGCTTTTTCTCGCGGGTGCACTTCCCTCTCCGGAGACGGTCTTGCTCGCGGTAGTGGGCTCGCGGCGGTGCACGACGTACGGCAAAGATGCGTGCGAAAAAATTATTTCCGGGCTTCGAGGATACGATATCGCCATTGTCTCCGGCCTCGCTCTCGGTATCGACGCACTCGCCCACCGCACCGCCCTTGATGCGGGACTCCAGACACTCGCGGTGCCGGGCTCGGGGCTCAGCCCGCACGTGCTCTATCCGCAGAGCAATGTTCGCCTCGCGGAAGAGATTGTTTCAAAGGGCGGTGGCTTGCTTTCGGAATATGAAAACGATTTTAAAGCGACGCTCTACAGTTTCCCCCAGCGCAATCGCATCATGGCAGGGCTCTGCCGTGCGGTGCTCGTGATAGAAGCGGATGAAAAAAGCGGGACGCTCATTACCGCTCGCCTCGCTACAGAGTACAATCGTGATGTGCTCGCGGTACCAAACGGAATTTTCTCATCCAATTCGCGCGGGACAAACCGCCTCATCAAGCAGGGGGCGACACCGGTGGGGACAGGAGAAGACGTACTCGTGGCGCTCGGATTTGAGACGGGAAATACTTTTGGTTTTGATTCTGCTGATAGAGAGAAAGAAGAAAAAATTCTCGCCGAGCTCTCCGATGCAGAGCGGCATATTTGGGAGCTCTTGATCGAGCCGCTTCCTCGCGACGAGATCATCCGCACGGCGAAATTCTCAGTGCAAGAAATAAATTCACTTTTGATGGTGATGGAAATAAAAGGGCTCGTGAAAGAAGAGCTCGGAGAAATACGGAGGGGCATGTAAAAAGCGGGACCTTTCGACCCCGCTTCCTCCAACGTCTAGACGCTCTTCAATCTCTGGCCCGAGTCCGACAACTCAGCTTTCGCTGAATTCCTGTGTGAATACGGCAACAGGCAGCCTTGGTTCGTTAGAACTCGGGGTCGAGGATGATGGGCGCTTCCCAGCTGGGCTCGATGACCGTCTCTTTGGTTCCGCCGATCACCCTGTCGACGGGACTACAGCGCGGATCGGGCCACCACTTTTTCTCGTCCATCGGATTTCTCCAGTAAAGTTTAAATCAACCATTATCTCGCTGCTACATCTCACAGCAGAGTGAATGTCCTTATTCTGTTTTTTATACTATCATAGAGAAGAATGTTTGCAAAAAGTACACATATATAGTATTTAATTAAACCCATGAAGCTTTTAATCGTCGAGTCGCCTTCAAAGGCCAAGACTATATCGAAATATTTAGGAGCCGGATTTAAGGTCACCGCATCGGTAGGCCACATCCGCGATCTTCCGAAAAGCAACAAAGCCGCGCTCGATATTCCCGGCGGTTTCGTGCCGCACTATGAAGTGGTAAAGGGCAAAGAGAAAATCGTCGCAGAGATCCAAACACTCGCAGACAAGGCAGATGAAGTCCTCCTCGCGACCGACCCCGACCGCGAAGGCGAAGCGATAGCCTGGCACATTGCGCAGGCGGCAGGGCTCAAGCGGCCCAAGCGTGTGGTCTTTCACGAGATTACCGAGAGTGCTATCAAAGAGGCCATAAAACATCCTCGTGGTATCGATCAAAATCTCCGTCAAGCACAGGAAGCTCGCCGTGTGCTCGACCGCCTCGTGGGTTACGACCTCTCTGGTCTCATCTGGAAAAAACTTCGCTACGGGCTCTCGGCGGGGCGTGTGCAATCCCCCGCTCTCCGCATCCTCTGTGAGCGTGAGCGAGAAATCCGCGCGTTTGTTCCCGAAGATTATTGGGTGCTTTCGGTAGATGTAGAAACCCACGCCAAAGAAAAAATTACTCTCACGTGTGCCGAAGAGCCGCGCGATGAAAAAGTCGCCTCCAATATTTTCGAGACCGCACAAAAAGGAAAATGGAAAGTTACTGATCTGAAAGAGTCTGAAGCCAAGCGCTCTCCTCGCGCGCCGTTTATCACTTCTACTCTCCAGCAGGTCGCCTCGACCCGCCTCGGGTTCTCTCCTTCGCGCACTATGCAGATCGCGCAGAAGCTTTATGAATCGGGAGCTATCACCTACATGCGTACCGACTCCACTACTCTTTCCAAAGAAGCGGTGGCGACCATGGCGGTGGCAATAGAAAAAGAATTCGGAAAAGAGTTTGTCGACCTCCGCGAATACAAAACGAAATCGAAAAATGCGCAGGAGGCGCACGAAGCTATTCGCCCCACCGATGCACGTGTAAAGAGGGCCGGGCATTCGAAAGAACAGCAAGATCTCTACGCTCTCATTCGCGCTCGCACCCTCGCCTCGCAGATGGCCGACGCAAAACTTCTGAAGACGAAAATTATTGCCAATGTAGAAGGTGGCGGAATCCCCGACTTCGGTGTCACGGGCTCACGGCTGCTCTTTGCTGGCTGGCTCCTCGCCGATCCGGCTGCTCGCGAAGATGATGTTGAGCTTCCGAAAGTTTCTGTTGCTGACCCACTCAAGCTCATCGAAGCGCATTCCGACAAAAAACAGACCGCACCGCCAAATCGCTATTCTGAAGCGGGGCTCGTGAAAGAGCTCGAGAAGCGAGGCATCGGCCGCCCTTCCACGTACGCGAGTATTACGAAGACTATCGTGGACAGAGGCTATGTGGAAAAAGAAAACAAATCGCTCAAGCCCACTGCTACGGGCGAAGTCGTATCCGAATTTCTCGAAAAACACTTCGCGGATATTATTTCTGATGGATTTACTGCAGAGATGGAAGAAGAGCTCGACGATATTGCCAATGGCGAGCGCGGATACGAGAAGACGCTTTCGGATTTCTACACGCCGTTTCTGAAACAGGTAAAAAAGAAAGACAAAGAAGTGGAGAAGATCTCAAACCTCGGTCCCGCGCCCGAAGGCACCGTGTGTCCAAAGTGTGGCGCGCCGATGATCTTCAAACTCGGAAAAAATGGAAAGTTTCTTTCGTGCGACCGCTTCCCCGATTGCGATGGTGCGCGATCTGAAGATGGCACAGAGATGGAAGGGCCCAAGCTCACGGGTGAGATGTGTCCCGATTGCGGAAAGCCCCTCATCGAGCGCGATGGCCGCTTTGGCCGCTTCGTCGCGTGCTCGAATTATCCAAAGTGTAAGTATGTAAAGAAAGACGAGTCTGCTCCAGTGACCACTGGTATAAAATGCCCGGTCTGCAAAGAGGGCGAGATGGCAGAGCGTCGCGGGCGATATGGTATTTTCTATTCCTGCTCGGATTATCCCAAGTGTAAGTATGCGATCAAAGCGAAGCCGACCGGCAATCTCTGTAAAGTCTGCGGTGCTCTGATGATGGAAGGCACGAAGACCATCCCCGAGCGTTGTAGCGACAAAGCTTGCCCCAACCACAATCCGCACAAGACAGAGAAGGTTGAGAAAAAAGGATCCAAGTAAAACAAAAAGTCCCCGTGTGGGGATTTTTTGTTTTACACCTGCACCCCGACTCCCACAATTAGATGGTAGAGAAGAGCGACGACGGGTGCGAGGATATTCCACAAGAAGAATAAAATGAAGGCGATAAAGATGAGCCAGTAGCGCTCCAGGAATTCTTGAAGACCACGCAGTTGATATGGAAGAAAAGAAAAGAGTACTTTTGAGCCATCGAGCGGTGGGATGGGGATGAGGTTGAAGACCGCGAGGAGGATATTGATGACGACAATGACGTCGAGGATGCGCATAGCGGGAGCGTCGGGGCTGATACCGAAGCTTACGGCATAGCGGAGCACGAGCCCGAAGACCACGGCGAGGAGGAGATTTGAAAGTGGTCCCGCGGCGGCGACTTTCGCGTCACCAAACTTGCCCTTGAGGTTGTACGGATTGTACGGCACTGGTTTTGCCCAGCCGAAAACGGGAGCATTGGCGAGAGCGAGGAGTACTGGCACAAAAAAAGAGCCCACCGGGTCGAGATGTTTGATCGGGTTCAAGGTCAGGCGCCCCAGGATCCGGGCGGTTGGGTCCCCCAGCATATTGGCAACAAAGCCGTGGGATACCTCGTGCACCACCACAGACATAATAAGGACGGCTATGGAAAAGATGAGGTCAATGTCTTGCATAATATAAAAACTATGATAGCATAGAAAAACCTATGGCAAAAGCATGTCCAGTTTGCAATAAATCTTCCCTGATGGCCGGCGGCTACTCAAACCGCACGCGTGCTACTCAGTACAACCCTATCGGCAAGAAACGCCGACAGCCAAACCTCCAATGGGCGGCTCTTCCTGCTGGCGGCCGCATCAAGATGTGCACTCGCTGTCTCAAAGCCGGAAAGAACCTCACCATTACCGTAAAGAAGTAAAAAGCCCCTAAGATCAGGGGTTTTACTTCTTGTGTTACAATATCCCTATGCCATCCATCCCCATCGAAACCATCGTCACTTCCCTCGGCTACGCGGGGATTTTTTTACTGATGATCGCCAACGGCTTCTCTACCCTCCCCTCGAGTCAGGTGCTCTACATCATCACCGGGTATTTCATCGCTCAGGGCGACCTCAGCTGGCCGCTCGTGGTGCTCTGTGGCGCACTGGGCAATACCATCGGTAATATTCTTCTCTACGAGGCTACGCGAAAGCATGGGGTCAAATATGCCCTCAAGTGGAACATGATCCCCGAAAAAGAAGTACGGAAGCTTGAACACGTTTTCAAAAAGAAGGGTGCGGGATTTCTTTTTGTGGGCAAGCTTATTCCCGCGCTGAAAGTTTTTGTCCCTGTTGCGGGCGGGCTCGCCAAGACACCCCGAGTGCTTTTTGGAATTCTCATGTTCGTAAGCTCGGCCATTTGGGCCACCGGTTTTAATGCGATCGGCTACTTTTTTGGCAAATCGAGCGACGTGTTTGGGCACTATGCCATCATCCTCGTCATTATTGCCTTTGCTGTGATGGCCGTGATTTACAAAAAGATGAACAGCGAAGAAGTGTTGCGGGAGATTGAGAAATAACTACTTCTTCTTTTCCCCGAGTCGCGCCAGTGCGATCTCATGCGCTGCTTTGCGTGGGCTTATTTTTTTATTCTTGCTCATGTTGAGTACTTCTCGCGTATTTTCCGTAATTTTTTTCTCTACGGTATGGAACATGTCTTTCGGGTTGTAGCCGCGATGTTCGGCGTAGGAAGAGATGACTCCGCCCGCGTTGGCGAGGAAGTCGGGCACGACGAGTATCCCCTTCTTGAAAAATTCCTCCTCGATATATTCGCTCATGGGGATGTTGGCACCCTCGACTATTATTTTCGCTCGGACTTTGTCTTTATTCGTTTCGTTGATAACGTCTGTTACCGATGCGAGAATGAGGATATCTACCGGGAGTTCAAAAATTTTTGAGTACGGAGATTTTTTACTTTCTGAAACATCAAAAACACTTTTCCCTTTTTGTTTTGCGTCGAAAAGTTTTGGTATATTGAGCTCCTCTTTTGCTTTTGCGATGAGTGATCCGCCGTGTTCGGAGATGCCCATGACTCGTGCGCCCATCTCGGTGAGATATTTTGCTGCGAAGCTCCCCACATTGCCAAAACCATCGAGTGCTACCGTAGCTCCTTTTATATCGAGCCCGGCGTGCTCAGTGGCGATGCGGGTGGCTTGTGCCACGCCCCAGCCAGTACTCCCAAACTCGTGTGGGATACCGCAGCGCATCGTCTTCTTGCCTTTTCCATTGATAACTTCGAGGCAGAGGTTGGCAGGCTTACCTGTGGCGGCGCGAAGGTTGCCCACCGCCTCCACAAACCAGCGGATTTCTTCTTCCCCCACCGCAACATCCGGCGCAGAAATGTATTTTTTGACGAGGAATGGTTTGATGGCTCGGGCATAGCTCTCCACGAATTTCTTTTTAAGTTCCTTTGTGCCGCCGTTCCAGACAATGCCACCCTTTGCGCCACCAAAAGGGAGACCCGCAAGAGAATTTTTGAGCGTCATCGCTCGCGCGAGTCGTGCTACTTCGTCGGCAGTAACATTTTCGGTCATACGGAAACCCCCCTTCCCTGGGCCGAGGAGGGTGTTGTCGATGACGAGGAAACCGCGCATGCCGATCTTTGGGTCGTATACCATGAGGACATGTTCTGGTCCGAGATCGTCGTATTGCATATTTTTGTGGGGTATTCTTCGCTCTTATTTGGCGAGCTCGGCGGCGAGGAGTTTTTTGAGTACTTCTGGGTTGGCACTTCCTCGCGTAGCTTTCATGCCTTGCCCAAGGAGAAATTGCAGAGCCGCGTCTTTGCCAGCTTTATAATCTGCTACGACTTGTGGATTCTCTTCGATGATTTTTTTTACTGTCGTAAGGAGTTCGCTCTCATCACTTTTTTGGAGCAACCCCTTTTCTTGCGCAATCTTTTCAGGATCACCGCCTTGTGCAAACATTTCCGCGAGAATGTCTTTTGCGGCGCGTGAAGAGATCTTCTGTTCAGACGCCATCTCCATGAGCTTGGCAAAGTTTTTTGGCTCGACACTTTCTGGAATTTCTCCGAGATCGTTGGTGTGAAGAAGCCCGACAATGTCCGAAGTGATGTAGTTGGAGACAAGTGCGGCGGCAGTTTTCGGCAAGTGGGCCATGGCTCCTTCGAAAAGTTTTGAAAAGGCCGGGGTGGTGATATACATTTCACGATCTTCCTCCTTCAGTCCGAAATCCTTGTCATACCGAACGCGTTTTTCAGATGGAAGCTCTGGAAGAGTGATGTTTTGAAACTCTGGCACCTCGGAAATTTTAAGCTTCGGGAGGTCGGGGTCTGGGAAGTAGCGATAGTCGTGGGCATTTTCTTTCGAGCGCTGGCTAAAGGTCTTCTGTCGTCCTTCGTCCCAGCCGCGGGTTTCCTGCACCACACTCCCCCCTTGCTCGAGTACTTCTATCTGCCGCGCCGTCTCGTATTCGATAGCGCGCAAGACGGTGCGGAAAGAGTTGAGGTTTTTTACTTCTACTTTTGTACCAAATATTTCTTTATCTTTCGATACAGAAATATTCGCCTCCACACGCATCTCCCCCTTTTCCATGTTGGCTTTTGATGCACCGAGAGAGCGGAGGAGAAGCTGAAGTTCTTTGGCAAAATTTGCCGCTTGTTCAGCAGAGTGAATGACCGGCTCGGTGACAAGCTCCATAAGGGCAACGCCAGAGCGGTTGAAATCTACGAGTGAATAGTCTCCTTTTTCGTGGCTTGAACGCGCGGTGTCTTCCTCGAGGTGTACACGAGTAATCTCGACACCTGCGAGATTGCCCCCGGAAACCAGGGGGTATTTGTATTGGCTAATCTGATAGCCTTTTGGGATGTCGGGATAGAAATAATTTTTTCGATCGAATTCACTGAAGTCCGCAAGCGTCCCTCCGAGTGCCTTTCCGACGGTAAGTACTTTTTTTACCGCTTCTTTGTTGATGATGGGAAGGGTGCCCGGGTATCCGAGGCAGACTGGACAGATATTAACATTTGGGGTGTGCTCCTCCGGATCGTTTAAAGAGCCACAGAACATTTTTGTCCGGGTAGAAAGCTCGGCGTGTACTTCGAGTCCGATAGTAGGAAAATACTCCATGCGAAGCAGTATAACAAAAGACAACCAAAAATTCTAGGACCTGTGGTTGTCTTTCTAAAATGAGAATTTATTTATCGAGGGAGGAGGATGGCGTTGGCGACGAGAAGAAGGGAGAGGATCATAAGCCCGGACACGACCATGAATGTGACCATAGGATCCCCCTTTTTCACTGAACTCTTTTTTTGCTCACTCGGCTGATTGAGAGGCTGCATCATGAAATTTTAGAGATTTTAATAATAAATAATATATCTATTATACATAATTTACTGGGAGAAATTATGTGCTTGTGGAAAACTATTCCTGTCCTTTCGGCTTGAGCGCGGCCTTTGTGTACACATTGGAAGGATCCCAGAGCATCCAAGAAGAAATCCCGAGGTCGTTTAATGCTTGTATCTGCGCACGGACTTTGTCGGGACCATATTCGGCGCCCATGTCGAAATCTTGGAGCCATGGGCGGATTTTTGAGGGACTTACTCCCAGAGCTTTTGCGCGCTCAATCCCAGAGCCGACGGTGTCTTTTATTACTTCGTATGGGTGTTCTGCTGGGTTTTTAAATCCTAAAAATCCAGCGGGATAATGCGACGGATAGACCATGGGAGCTACGTAGTCGAAGTTGAGGAGTGCGTCTTCGAGAATTTGCCCGATATTGAGGTCTGTCGTCGTGGTTGTAGTCATTCCAAAGACATCTCCGGAAGAAGGGATGCCAGAAGCCTTCATGACTCCCCCAATGTATGACCAAAATGAAGCAATAACTCCCGGTTTGTAGCGTTCTCCCGACACAGGGAGGATCATGTCGCTCATGTCACCGTCTGAGGGGTATCGGATGTAGTCGAAGTTTATTTCATCAAAGCCCATAGCGTACGATGCTTTTGCTGTGTCGGCGATATATTCCCAAAAGCTCTGTGCCCCAGGGTCTACCCAGAGCTCGCCCTTTCTGTCTGCCCAGAGTGTGCCATCGGAGTGCCGAATGGCGACTTCAGGATGAGCTGATGCATAATATGGATCCTGGAATGTGGCAATACGACCTATGACATAAACTCCTTTTGAGTGCAGGGTCTTTATCAAGTCGGAAATATCACGGATTCTATTGTCACTTGAGCCGATTTTTGAGAGCTTGGGGTCAGTAAGAGGAAAAGAGACCTTCCCGGTGCCGTCTTTGATGTCGATGATCACAGCGTTTATCTCAGTCTCGTCGATGAGGGTGAGGAGTTTTTCGCGTACCGAGGGTGTCGCTGCAACCCAGCTCGACATGTAGACCGCTCGCACGGAGGTTGGGGTGGAAATGTGCGCGACCACGGGTATCTCTGGAGTCGCAGAGATTGTTTCGTTTGCCACAGTAGTTTCTGTGGATGATGATGCTGTGGCCCCAGGAGTGTATTCTTGGGGGTGAAGAAGAGAATCGGTAAGTGTCCCGACAGTAAAAACCGCTCCGGCGAGCATTCCTGCCGTGGAATATTTTCGGCGATGCTCTACAAGATGTTTCCGAAAATGTTTCTGTCTTGTTCCCCGATGTGTGTTCATTTCAAGTTCGTTAGTTTCTTTCACTTCTACGATGGCAGAATGTCTTCAGAAGTCTCTTCTGCTGTGCTCGTAAGATTATTTTCAGTAAAGGTGCTGCTCACTTTTGAAACAACAGATGTCCCCTTGCTTCCAGAACGATATCCGAATGCCACGACGAAAAGAAAAAGTCCTGCGAGGACAAAAAAAGTCGTTTTCCACACGTTAGGAAATCCGAGAAATGGCATCACTGCCACAAGGACCCCTACGGTCATAAGAATTTTTCTCATATAGATTTATTGTAACTTATTTTACCATTACCACAAACTCCCCCCTGTGCTTTTCTTTTTGCGTTTCGAAATATTTTTGGAGTTCCTGTGCACTACCGCGTATTATTTCTTCGTGAATCTTTGTAATCTCTCTTGCGATGACGATAGTTTTTCCAGGAGCGTGTTTTTCGAGCGATTCGAGAGTCTTTATGATGCGATGTGGTGATTCGTAGAACACCACGGTACGCTCTGAGGCTGCGATTTCTTTAAAGAGAGTCTCTCTCCCCTTTTTGTGTGGAAGAAATCCGAGGAAAAGAAATTCTGAAGCAGGAAGACCGCTCACCGACAGTGCGGCGACAGAGGCAGAAGGGCCGGGAATGGGAACGAGAGATACCGTGTCGCCAAAGTGCTCACGTACTTGAGAGACGAGGAGCGAACCTGGGTCAGAAATGGTGGGTGTCCCCGCATCGGAGACAAGAGCCAGATTTTTTCCCTCCCCAAGGAGGGCGATGATTTTCTCGACTTTCATTGCACCACTTTGTGCGTGGTACGAGACGAGGGGCTTTTTGATTTCGTATTTTGCTAAAAGTTTTCCTGCTACGCGAGTGTCTTCGCAGAGTATAGTATCCACTTCGCCGAGTATGCGAAGTGCGCGAAGAGTGATGTCTTCGAGATTTCCTATCGGAGTGGCGATGATGTAGAGTGTTGGCATAATTTTATTCCCCGAGAGCACGAATCCCTGCCCAGATGAGTTTGTTGGCGTCATCAAACCTGCCTTCTTTTGTGGAGCCGAGTACGACCACGATGATTGGCTGCATTGGCCCAGCATTGAAGGCGAGTGCGAGATTGCCCCCGGCGAGGTCGGTGTACCCTGTTTTACTCGCAATAAGACCTGGGATTTCTGCCGCGAGTATATTGGTGTTTTTTGCGCGGTATCTGGTACCCTCGTTTGTATAGAAAACATCTCTTGGTTCGGTGGTGGAGTTGAATATCTCTGGTTTCGTCTGAAGTACGTGCTGGAAGAGAAGAGCCACATCTTTCGCCGAGCCGTAGCCACCGCTTCGTGTGTCTGTAACATCGAGTCCGCTCGAATTGTAAAACCGGATGGTATCAAGATTGAGATCTTTTGCTTTGGTATTCATGTCGCGCACAAAGACACTCTCAGGACTCTCGGCGAGCTCTTGTGGTGCATTCTGATGAAGATGAGCTCCTCCTGCCAATGCCAGAGCATTCGCTCCCTCATTTGAAGAGGAAATAAGGGTGTAGGAGAGGAGATCCCAAAGTTTCCATTTCTGTCCAAGTAAAAGTGGACCTGAGGTTGTAGAAGCCCCCTCAGGAAATGCTTTTTGGGTGATAGGCACCAAAGTATCCTTTGGGAGGTCGGAAGCGATGAGCGCGGTCATTACTTTAGTGAGAGATGCCAGCGGGTATGCGGTGTCAGCATTTTTTTGGTACAAAACTTCCCCTTGCTGAGCGTCGAGGACATACACCGCTCGAGCCTGGAGGGAGAGAGCTGAGAAGAGTTGCTCTCTCTTCGCTTGAAGGGCATCGTGAGCAAGCTTCTGTTGCAGTGCTGATGCTTCCTTTTGGGCGATCTGAGTCTCTAAAGCCGCTTTTTCGGCAAGAGATGCTCGGTAGGAGGTAACGCCGTACCCAAGACTCAAAAAAACCGCGAGAGAAAGGACGGTTGCGAGGAAAAAAGGCTTAATTTTTCTTTTTTCGATAGGTGGCATTATGGGTAAAATAGTACCACATTTACTAGAGAAAACCAAAAATCACCGGGCGGTGAAGCTCGCGGTGATTTTTGGTTTTCGTATCCGACAGATAGCTTTTAGTTGTTGGACGGGATGATAACATCAGCGGGGAGCTCGATACCAAAGGTATTTACGATAATACGCATGATACCGAAGACACTCACCATAATGAACATTCCTATAATTCCCCACATCATATGCCGCTTCCCTACCTCTCGATCTTTATCTCCATCTCCTGCTATCAGGTATCGTACGAGACCGTACAAGAAGAGTGCTGTAGCAAGGACGAAGAGAAAGCCGAGAAAGGGATTCAGTATATTTTTGTTAATTTTGAAGAGAATCGTGTCTATATCCATAACATGAAAGCTACTGAAGAGAGATACCTAGCAGGGCAGACCAGCTGGCCACCCAGCAGGACAATTGTTTACTCCAGCTCCTGCTGTTGAAGGATTTACGTCAGGTAAAACAATGTTGGTCACGTCTGGAGTAATATTTGCACCGATTGATGACTGGATGAATCCTACGATACCCCAGATAGCAACGAGCACAAACATAGCGAGCACTCCCCAGATCATGATACTCTTCCCTTCCTGAGCCTTCTCTTCGTCACCAGCTGAAAGCACATATTTTGCCAAGCCGTAGAAGAAGTAGATAACAGCGAGAAGAGATACGATCGGGACGAGAAGTCGGACAATGGTGTAAATAGAGCGGACAAACTGGGTAAGCGGAGTATTGCCAGGTGTTTGTATCCCCCCCACTGCAAATGCGAAGAGTGGTGCCGTGAAAGCGATGCCAGCAATAAGAGCTTTTTTTGTATAAGTTAACATTGTATGTAAATTGTATTAATAATTTTCTTGTAATAATTGTTCAACGTAATGATTCGACCAGCCCGTGCGTTTCAAGCCCGGGCAATATTGTTTCTTGATAAAATTGTAGCAAGAGAACAGGGAAAACGGTAGTGGCTGTTGTGGATAATTATGTTTCTTTATGGGACCAAGTGAGGAATGGTGATGGGTATCGGGGCGGGGCCATAAATACCTGTTCCAGTAGATTGCTGGAGGAAGCCGATGATACCACCGATAGAGACCAGTACAAACATAGCGAGCACTCCCCAGGTCATAATGCTCCGTCCATCCTTCGCCTTGCCTTCGTCCCCCGCAGCCCAGATATATTTTGCGAGTCCAAAAAAGAAAGCAGCGGTTGCGGCGATGCCCCCGATAACTTCGAGTGCGTTTACTAAGCGAAAAAGTGTATTAATAATGAAGTCGATGGGTAGCATAGAAAGAAATTTTTATAATTTATAATTTACCAAATTGGGAAACCTCGTGGATAAGCGTTGACTGGTGGCACTGTGACAGGGCGGACGGTGGGGGCGATATCGGCACCGGTTGATTTCTGTAAGAATCCAATAATCCCTCCGATGCAAACAAGGATAAACATAGCGATTACTCCCCAGGTCATGATACTTTTCCCTTCTTTTGCTGCCTTCTCGTCCCCCGCAGCCCAGATGTATTTTGCGAGTCCAAAAAAGAAAGCTACCACAGCAAGGGTGCTGCCTAAAATAACGAGGACGTTGGCTATGTTGACGAGAGAGAGTAAGAGTCGATCAATGGGCATGGTGAATTTTGATTTATTATAATGTTTTTCTCGGTAAGCTTCAATTCGTTGGCCTTTCTGGAAGCTGTGGAATAAGTACGGCCTTTGTCCCGCCGAGTTCAAACGTACCCGTCAGGATACGTACGATTCCCCAAAGGGTCATTCCCACAAAGAAAGCGATTACTCCCCAGAGCATCCACTGCTTCCCTTTCTCTCGCTCGGCATCGTTGTCGGTATTCCACACGAAAAGTGCGATGCCGTAGAAAAATACGAGGACTCCAATGGCGTAGAGAAGCGATATTCCGAGGCCCAAGATATCTGCAAATATTTGTAGAAGCTCGCCAAAGTTTTTTGGCGCATCCGCAGCAAAAGCAAATGCTGGGATGAGGGTGATGAGAAGGATGGTAATGTATCGAAAAAACATAATATTATTTAACGCCCCAGTCGAGGGATGACAATAGGATTGATATTAAATTGATCAATGAGCGCTTGCATGATACCCCACAGGGTGACAGCGACAAAGAAAGCAATGACAGCCCAAAGGATCCACTGCTTTGCCTCGTCCATCTTTTTCTGGTCTTGTGTGTTCAGAAGGAAGCGCACCACCCCCCAAGTGAATGCCGCCATAATGAAGATAAAAGAAAGATCTACAAGCCTCACTATTATTCCAAGGATCATCGTGTAGAGCTGTTCAATGTCGTCCACAGCAAAAGCGAGTGCAGGGAAAGAAAGGAAGACAAATATGGAAAATATTTTTTTTAGCATGATGTTTGTCCTTGTGCCCCGCCGATAGCCGATATTGTGGAAGCGATAGCAGAGGCAAGAGCCCAAGAGCCCAAGAGTACCGCTGCTCCGACGACCGTCCATAAAAAGGAACTCTTTGCTTCAGTGAGCTTCTTCTCATCTCCTTGCGCAGAAAGGAATTTGAAACCTGTCCACACAAACAACACAGCAATGACCGGCATACCGACCTTTACAACCACACCAAGAATAGCTTTGATGAGACACGGGAGTGAGGCTATCCTCGGTAGGGGGTTGGGGATCACGTTGTCTCCGGGGCCGGCGTAGGCGACGGTTACTGAAATCAAAAATAAGGAAACAGTAGCAGAGAGGACCGAAGCAGTTTTTTGTTTTGTTATTCTGTGAAAATATTTCATGTTTGTTTTGTCTAGAATTATACCTTAAGAAATTATTTTTTTATATATCTAAACTCCCTTCTCCGAAGAGGAGAGAAATTTCTGATTGCACACGAGTACTTGCTCCCCCCACATCAGCTTTTCCGGAGAGAACTGACTCGACTGCTTGTCGAAAGATAGAGTCTGTCGTAAGTGGTTTTGGATCTGCCCACGATTTTGCAGTAAGAGTGGAGTCGTAGAAAACTACCTTGAAAGCGTCAGTCGGTCTTTGTGACAAAAGGTCGAGGCGAGGTGGCGGAAGAAGAAGTGCTTTCGAGAAGGCATCGACTACCGGCTGAGAAGAAAGAAGCATGGTGATAGAGAGGGCGAGCTCTTTCTGCTTTGAAGCCTTGAGCACAGCGGCTGCTTGCATGTGTGCGAATGAGGTTTTGTAGGGATAATTGCGCACTTGCGGAACGGGCGCCACATCGAAATTGAGGTTTGGATTTTTTGTCTGAATATCTACGAGCTCGCTCGCAAAACCGAAGTAGACGGCGAGATCCTGAGCAAGGAAGGCATCTTTTGAGTTTGGAAGCGATCGGTTCCAGGAGTAGACAGGCTTTAATGGGTCAGCAAAATCTGTATAAAAACGAAGGGTCTCGCTGAAACCTGGCGTTTCGTTATCTTTTCCTCCCAGTGTGGATGAAAATGTTCCAGTACTACTATTGAGTGCAACGAGTGGATTCCCTGTCTGGAGGGTAAGCAGGGCAAGAATATCTTTTGCGTGGGCAACATTGGAATAATCTCCAAAACTGATGGCACTTTTGAGGATATTGTTTGCATTGTCGCGCTCTGTTAAAACGGATGAAAGAGTGAGAAATTCATCCCAGTAAGCGGGTGGACGCACGACATTTTTCGTTGAAAACATGTCACGATTCCAGTACATCACCATTGGATCTACGGTGACGGGAAGGGCCAAGATTCCGCTTGGACGGAGGTACATAGCTCCTTCTTGGATAAAAGTGTCACGGAAAGTACGTTCTGACATGGCGGTATAGGGAAGCATCTGTATACGAGCCTGCTCACGTACAATAGACTGCTCTGGGAGAAGAACAATGTCGGGCCCAGTTCCGGCTGCGAGAGCTTCGGTCAGGGCAGAGTCAAGTACTGTAAGACCGACTTGGGTGTATTGGATTTTTACGTCAGTACCAGATGTGGTTTGGGCAATGTCTGTTATCTCTCGCATTGTTTCAGCAGGGATAGTGCCCCACACAGTGACTGTCCCTCGGGTCACGGCTTTTTGTTGCTCCGCTTTTGGATTTGGGATAATTCCGCCGAATACGAGGACGCCGACCACGAGTAAAACACCAAAACCGATAAGGAAACTTGTTTGGATGTTAAGATTTTTTAGCATAGTCCGCTGAAGAAAAATTTAAGAACGAAAAAGCATTCCATAGTGGTACTTCCCTGCCGGGATTTCTTTTACAAAGGTGAATCCAGCTTGTTCAAACAGACCCCGGGCTTCATCTTCTGTCACCACGTGTTCTTTCGCGGGGCCGAGATTTCCGAAAGATTCAGACCAATCAATCACCACCACCTTTCCGCCATCTTTGAGAACTCGCTTCATTTCAGTGATGAGACCTTTTTTGTCGGTGGCCTGAAAGAGTACATTTGCGGCAATGACGAAGTCTGCGAGTTTTTCACGAAGCTTACTTCCGCCAGGGATCTCAATGTCGCCCCAGATGACCTCTACGTTTTTGAGGTTTCTTTCTTTTGCTCCGTCACGGATTGCAGGCAAGAAATCGCGCTGGACATCGACGGCGTATACTTTTCCATTGGGGGCGACTGTCGCGGCGGCGAGGAATGCGTATGTCCCCGAGCCTGCGCCGAAGTCTGCCACGATGTCGCCTTCTCGAAGACCGAAAGAGGAAACGTTTTCTTTAGGATCGAGAAACATGACTCTATTATACACGACAACAAAACAGAATATTATACCGAGTTATGCACAAGCCCCGCTATTTTTTGAACACGAGAAACTTGTACCCAAAGAAGTTGAGGAAAAGCCCAGCTCCGGTGCCTGCCATTGAAGCAATGTTTGCAGAAAGAGTTGAAGAAAATATCCCGGAAGAAGAGAGTACTGAAAAACAACTCGTGGCTACAGAGAGATTTGCAACGAAGCTGAGAGTGGTAATAAAGAAAAAGGTGATAGGTTC
>OFRG01000179.1_pt1 | contig 27331 bp, 33 predicted proteins | sample 1543071 | NCBI WGS metagenome assembly OFRG01 (sample SAMN07774222, study PRJEB24372) | wastewater metagenome | isolation source: WWTP Verbania (Effluent) | place: Italy: Verbania | collected 2015-12
CCCGCCTAGTGCGGGTTCCATAAAGCATCACCACGGAGGGTGACAGCATCATGGAAGATAACAAGACAGGTTTACAACGTGCCCTAGAGAACGCTGCTATCAAGGCAGGCTGGGGCATTCTCGTCACCGCGATGGCACTGCCTACTGCATGGCAATGGGCAACCACACTTGACCCTGATGGCATCTTAGGTGTCACGATTGCACTTTGCATCCTCGGATGCGCTGCGCTATCGCCCCTAGTGCTAGGATGCGGGTTTGCATCCGATGACCTGCGAAAAGCGCGTCGTATATGGCGTGCTTCACGACCACAACTGCGGTCCCGGAATCAGCGGAACGCCTAGACCATATCAATGTCCCAAGCAATGGGACGGAGGAAAATCACACTCATGTTCACCGTAGACAAGTTCGACCCCAAGACCAACAAGCTCACCGTCACGTTCGACCTCAGCGCACCCCGCAAGCCGGAACCCGGCAAGGTCATGTGGATGATGGGTACGACCGGCGGATTCAAGGAAGTTCCCGGCGTCAACATCGACGGGCACGCTCTCAAGTTGTCCGCCAATATCGGCTTCAAGAAGTAGCCACAATCGCCGGTCCCGGAACCCCGCCTAGCGGGGTTCCATTGTAATGTCCCAAGGGACAACAGGAGGAACCATGAAGGTTACTGATATCCGCCTCACCGCTTCGGCAGAGGGCACGCTCGTCACTCCGGTAAACGCGCTCGGTTCGCGGGTTGCCAAGACCCAACTGCCAGGTTGCGGTGACTTTACCGCCCTTGGCGTGCCCGTGACCGTCAAGATGCCGGTCGATATTGTCAAGTCGATTCTGCGCGGTCGAGGTGCGCGATTCAGCGCGACCGCATAACAGCGGTCCCGGAACCCCGGAAACGGGGTTCCCACCTATCATGAAAGCAATCTTCGCGGTGGCACTGGTGTACGGACTGGTGTTCCACACCACACTGACCATCGTCGTCATCATCGCACTTGCGGTGCTTAAGGTAGTTAAGTAACCGCCGGTCCCGGAACTCAACACACGACCAAACGCCTAAGCATGGCAAGAGAGGTAGTCACATGAAGCGCTGAGCATTCAAGCTAATCTGGAACCGACAAGCCGGGGTGGTGCCCCGGCTCCAAATCCAAGGCGGCCCCGGACGCCTGGCAAGCGCCCGGTGACTAGCTCCCGGCTCGCAAGCCGGACCGCCGAGGTCGACCTTGGTGCCAATCGCTGTTTCCCTAAGGGGAGGGGGTCGGGTTAAGATTTTAGGTACCATATCTGAAATAGTAACGTCCGTATTGGGAGTCACATCATTTCTCTGTGAGCCAATGAGGGGGGTGGGTCGGAAAAACCGATTTTGGTTTGGAAACGGCCATTTTCGAAAAAATACCACACAAAAATTTCTGCAAAGATTTTCGACTTGCTTTTTTGGGGCGCGATGATGTATACTCAGGCGCATGAGCGTTGCTTTACCCGAAAGGCCGATACAGTCTGAATCACCTGTGCCTGAAGTGCGGACTGGTGCTGGAGTTCCACCACCCCAAAAACCACCGAAGGCACCAACAGTGAGTCCACCGGAGGATGATTGATGCCGCCGTATAGAGACTTTACCATAGAGCAGATAACCAAAACACTTATCGAGTGCTTCTTGATTGCCGAATACACTGGTATTTACACAAAAAGAACCGTGCCGTCTCAATGTTTGCAAGTAGAAAGGGGCGCAGATGCTACCGCAGTTGATATCTGCAACACTATTGCCAATCACTTTTCCAAAGAACTACTTGACCACTATGGCAAAAAGGCAATCCTTACATCTATCGAAGAACAAGATTTGTCGCCGGCATCATATAAGGTCGTGCAAGAGTTTGATGGCGTTCAACCTAAGTCCACGGTAATTGAGGATGAAAACATTCCAAAAGCCGAGGCGTTAAAAATCACATTCAACAACGGTAGGTCGCCTTGCATATATGTTCACAAAGTAGACCATGAATCCGTGTACTGGAGCATGGATTTTGGCGATGGGTATGCCGATAGGGTGAATATGCAGTATTACGGCAGTGTTATTGATGGTATACTGGAGTCCGTAAATGGCTAAACGCACACCGGTTAAACCACGTTCCGAGTTCAACTGCACACTGTACTTGGCAGATTTGGGTATCGCCATCAAAATGCGCGGCTTATCAGGCTACAAAGGACATTCGTGGCTTGACGGCACTCTCAGGCTTACATTCACACCATCATATCCACAGCAGGCTGCGTATCACGGTTCTCAAAATGTCATTGTGTTTCACGAGGCTGGCCGCAGTCACCATTTAACCAACTTACGCACTGGTAATTTTCAAGGTGGTTCATTACATATAGAGTGTGATGGTGCTAATGAATTACACTTCGAGGAACCAGCTTGCGAATGGTTCTCATTTGATTTTTCACGCTTTGACGAAGTTTTACAACTGCCAAGACCCACTATGACCGGTTTTTGGTGGTCGTACTATGACCGGCATAATGAGTCTAGCTTAAATGTCGACTATAGATACACAGCGCGTAAGAATAGCGTGAATTCCCTTGGCACAAAATATATGAAACCCAACAAGTTGGACATCATGTTGGAGGAATTATCGAAATGAAACCACCGGTTGAAATCAAGCGCGTCGAGCAAGGTGAGCGCGGCATTTCTGACAGTGCCAGTACGAAGAAATTGCTTCAAACACAAAGGGTACACAGTTTGTTCCGTTCTCATTTCATTGGTCATCTGTGGAAACCGGCAGTAAGCCACGAAGACGGTGTACACCACACACGTATTACATGGCCTGAGAAAGACTCTGACGGTCTGGATATCCTAGTTGAAGCAGGTTTTGAGTATGCGCTTGGCGAGTGCCTCAAAGACCAATATATGAAGCGTTCCGGTCCAGTCAACGAAGACCAGTCAAGATGGTTCCGTGAATTCGGCCGCAGACACGATGGTATGCTTGCCATCAATCCACTTGACACAATTCTCGAGTACGACAAGTATTTCGGCAAGAACATTGCTCCAGAGCGCATTGCTTATGCAGATGTCATCCCACCCGGTCACGTGCTTTGCTTTAGCTGGTTGAAAGACAACTACATGCACCTCGAGTTCAACGAAGACGGCACGGCAGATGCGTGGATGAAATACAACACTCAAATTGACTCCAAAAAGTTTGCTTCAAAAGACGACATTGACGACGACGAACCAGAAATCTGTGATTCAATGCTGGTCAACATACCCGGCTTGGCTGGCGCATCTGTAGTGGATAACATTCTCGATGGGCTCATATAGAACACCAATAAAGCATGACTGGCGACTCAGAAACACCGTCTATATCTTTTTAGGCGATGCAAACCTGGCCATGCGCCTTGAGCTCAGTGTGGCGCAAAAACCGTCTTGGTATGACAAAAAGGTTTGGTTGGCGTGTCATCTGTATGACATTAAATATGCACCGTGGGACGGTAAGCTGAATCTCATACATACACCAGGTTCAAAACGCACACACCCATTGATATCAATAAGGCTTGAAGGCGACGCATACTCTAACGAACAATACCGAGACATCATTCTTGAAATCAATGCAATTGATGATTTACCAACACCTGAAATACCAGAATTTGCCCACATGTCTCCGCTCGATGTTATACGCACATCGAGATGTCCTGTTCCATCAAGACTGGATATCAACTGGCAACTTAGCTATCATGGTATATCCACCTTAGAAATGTCCGCAGTAAGTCAAGAAACCGGTATACCAGTCGACGCCGGCGCACGTAAGCGCATGGAATCAGACCCAAGCTACCTTGATGATATTTTCCAAACATGGGGCTTGGCAAATATCACATAGTTATGGTAGACTACATACATGAGCAAACGAACACCACTGAAGAAGGGCGAGACTGGTTATGCTTATGTGTTTTTGTCTGACCCAGGTATTGTTCTGAAGATTCGTGCTGTTGTAGATGATTATTCTTGGCATGGTCAGCGATTGGAGCTGCGTATGAAGTCAAAGGGTATTGCAGTTGCCAAATACAACGGTGCTCGTAATATGGTGTATTTCCCAGGCGTTAACAAGACCAGACCTCTGTATCAGTTTAGTTGTTATTTCGACAACAGTAGTTCTCAGCATCTTTCTGTGTATGTTGACGGTGTTGAATCGTTGCACAATCCAAACATCTCTATGGATTTTGACAGCAATGTTTCCACTTTGTCTTTGCTCCGCCACATGCGTATGCCACCTCCGGTGAGTATCAATGTAGGATGGACCGCAGCAGACTACCAGACCAAGCAGCCCAAGTACTCGTGTCGGCTGGATTGTGTTGAGGGTGGACGTCAAACCAATTACAGGAAGCAAACCGAGGTCGACAAGATTCTGGAGTCTCTCTTGTGACACCACGCACGTACAAAGACCTAAAGCCCAAGCATCGTTATCAAAGCACCACATTTTGGGTGACACTTATGAAAAAAGGTTATCACCCAAAAACCGGGGCGCACAAGCCTACTATTAGTGTCATCGACCACAGTGAATATCTGCTCGAGCAGCAATTGCAAGCTGGCAAGTTGGTATTAGACGGTCTTAGCTATCCTGTGATATATTGGAAGTGTGTGAGTCGAACTCACTGCGACTTATATGACAAGGTTCGATGTGTTTATGAGATAGCGCTTGGCATGTCCGCATTGCCTGTTAAGAAATTCCAGTACAACAGGCCGGACACTGAGTCCCAATGTGGTGTTGCAGCAGCTAAGGTTGGCAATTGTTATCACGTCAATCAATATCGTGGCAAGCTAGTTAAGAAAAATGTTTGTGTTGATGACACGCATCATGTGGTTGTTGTGTCTATGGAACACTATCATTATGATGCTTTAGAGTACCAGCTAAAAACCAATGAGGTAGTCGCATTCAACCATATGCTATACTTAGTGCTTGACAGGGAAAAAATCATTCGCAAGGCCGCGACGAAGAAAGACGGCACACCTTATTTTCACCGCAAGGTTTATTTGCAGTTGAAGCTAAAGACACCGGGTCGCAGAATCCAATACGACCATGAAAAGCCCAAAAGCGTTTTAGACGAGATGTTTGAGAATGTACAGTTATGACGACCGCTGGATGCTTGAGAAAACGCTAACGCTTGTCGAGTTCAATTTAGACGGCATTACTGTTTTCGACTGCAAGGCCACCACTGGAGAGTTTTACAACAATCGTCTCCGCCGTATAATTGTAACTGACCTCACCAATCTTCATCGCACAGACGAACACGCAGGAGACGACGAACCAATCAGCGAGTCATTCCGTATTCAGCACGGAGAGCCAATGCCTAACACTCGTTACCTTGGTGTTTCACAGCAGATGTGTCACATGGACCGTTATTTTCGCATTCTTTCACAGCGCGTAACGTTTCCCGTAGGCTCTTTTATTGGTGTATACGATTACGAGCTCGCTGGTTTACCTGGCGAGGGGCAAGGCGTCTTAGACGAGATTTTGGATGAGATAAGATGAGTGAGTTTGAACTTGAAATCATTACAACCAGCTTGCTTCTGATGGGATACTTGTTGTACCAGGCTATTCGGCGCAATGGGAGACGCCAGTGACGCACCGCGAGAAATTCTGTTTGTTCTTCGACAATGCACGTTGTCGTAAAGTTGGCCGCAAATACGTGGTCACGTGTTACAATTACGAAGTATCATACGACAGGATTATAGCCAGCGAAGCAAACACTGCGGAGAAGGCATGGAGTATTGCCTGGTGTTCTTTCAAGCGCAGAATCTTTGATGGGTTGCGTTTGGAGTATGTTGACCCATGGCTCGAGTTGCCAGACGGAGTTATGATTCCCAGTCAAGAGAGTGTCAAATGGTCTTGGTCTGAGTTCCGCACAGACCCGCAGGTTCGCCACCTTTGGATTGACGTTCTTAAACCAGCGGAGCGCGGCTGTTCGATGCTTGACAGTCTTATGCAGCTATCGGTTCTGGAAGTCTGTGATTGAGAATCTTATTGGCCGCAGCGAATTTTCCGCTTGCGATTGCGTAAAGTCTTTCATCGAACGTCTTAGGCAACCACATATACGTTTCGCTCACTTGTCTGTCTTGACCGCGTCTCCATGCTCTAGCATATGCCTGTTCATAGTCTATTGGGTTAGGCATAAGTTCTGCATGGATGACTTTATTGGCCGCAGTCAGCGTGATACCTTCTTTCAGTACTTTGTACGACGCAACGATTACCTTGACGTTCGGGTCGTTTTGGAATTGTTCAAACGTTTCTTCGCGTTTTTTGTCCGATGTAGCACCGTACACGATGGCGACTTTCCATTCTGGGTGTCCCATTGATTTGAATTTCTGTTCTATACCGGCCGCAACAGTTTCGATAACGTTTTTGTGATATGCGAACACCAAGACCTGATTAGGTCTTCCTTGTTCGCTACCTCTGGCTTGCAATGCTGCTTCAGCCGCAACATACGGTGCTTTTCTCATACCAATGGCATTTCTCACCTTAGCCACGCGTTGGAAGCTGACTTTCACCTTGTCGTTGTATTCATGTTCAAGTTCTGCCAATTCGTCTTGGCTTGCACCATTCTTCTTAGCTTCGATGATTTTGTGTTCGATTGCCGACAGTTCTGTTGTGCGTGCGTCAAGTCCTGTATTGTCCTGGTCTTCTACAATGGCTCGATATTGTGCTTGTCCTTTCGGTGGCCATGTATATTGGTCTCCGAGTGCTTCGAGGTCTTTGTGTATCCTTCGCATGATAATGCCATCGAAGTGTTTTGTTTGGCCTCCTGAGCGATATGTACCACCACCGAACAGTATTTTGTTCAGCAGCGTCATGTTTTGTGGGCGCACTGGTTTGGTAATGAACAGTCTATGTAATTCCGGTGTACCGGTTTGTTTGTTCTTCTTCCACATAGTGGTTCGGAACGCTTTCATTACTGCAAACTGGTACATGAATTCGTCTTCATTATTGAAGATATCTGGTCGTACAAATCTCAGGTTAGCGTACAGTTCCCATGCGTATGAAGGTATAGGTGTACCAGTGAGCAACAGTCTTCTTTTGCTTGGCACGCCTGGATAGTGTCCATCATCGCTCAGTCCTGGTGTTTTAACTTCTGGTATGAGCGGATTTTCGCTTTTTCTGCGTTTTGGTCGTCCACCCATAATGACACATGCCTGAACGCTATGTTCATCTTTGACACGGTGTGATTCGTCAAGAATGACATAGTCCCACGCTCTGTCTCCGATTCTCTCTGGGTTTGAGATATCCTTAGACGCCTTGCTCAATGACTCATAGCTCATCACCGTAATGTCCGGCAATTCTTCATCTTTCTTATATCTTCCAACTTTGACTTTCAGTTTGGTGGTAATAGGGTCTCTCATATGGTCTCCTGCGAGCCATTTTTTCATTTCCCTTATCCACACTGGCACCATAACGCTTGGGCACACCACGAGCACTTTTTTAATGCTTGGGTTTGTGCTGATGACACCAATGGCAGGCATAGTTTTACCGATGCCTGGTGAGTCGGCAAGTATTGCTCCTCTTTCTTCATCTGGTTTCGCGTCATCCTTTCCTCCGAGTCTTTCATTGATAAAGCTGACTGCGGCCATTTGATATGGCAGATATTCAATTTGTTTCTTTGTAGGTATGAGGTTTTTCGGTGTTGGAATCGCTGTTATCTTGTGTGGTGTATGTGCGTATGATTTGCGATGGTTTTCTTCGTTGTATCCTTCTACAGAGTATGGTTGTCGTGTACGTTGTACGCGGTCGATGTTTTCTTGATACTTTTTGCGTTGTCGTTCGCTTTCTTCTCTTCTCGAGTCGATAAGCATTTGTTCTCTGCGGCCGGCTATCGCGATTGGGTGGTTTGGGTTTGACCAAGCAGCTTCGACTGCGTCCTTGCCTTCGGTTCCCACTGACACATACATATTGGCGTGTTTCGCCCCTCTCCAATCATTTTTGGCATTAGGTTTCGGGAAGAAGTACACCACCTTTGGTTTGAATCCTGCTGCTTTCAGTATGCCTTCATATTCTGCTTTATCTCCAAAAGCTGCATACACTGGTTTGCCGTCTGGATACGACACTGCGCCCACATCTTCGATGGTCATGTCTGCGACTTCATCATAGGCACCGTCTGGCACTGCTGGCATTGCATCGAGTGGCGTGCCGGGTTTAGGCATCACCACGAGTGCGTTGCCTTGTGCCACCAATGCCTGTACTTTTTCCGGCACTGGATTACCTTGGATATACTGTTGTAGTTCCGTAGTGTTTTGGGCTTGTTGTCGTTTTTGTACGGCATCTTTCAGTGCCTGCATGCGTTTTTGTGCTTCTTCCGAGAGCAGCGAGCTGGTTTCTGGTGCAGTCTTTTCTGGTGTTACTGGTTGATTTTGTGCCGGCTTTGGTGTTACGGTTGGTGTTGGTTGCACCACCTTTGGTGTATCATTCACTTTCTGGTTGATTTTGTCCATGAACGACAGTTGTGGTTTCTTTCCTGGTATGACGGCTGGTTGTGGTGTTACGACCGGTGGTGTTACGGCTGGTGGCGTTACGGCTGGCGTTGTTGTATCGTTCAATTTCTGGTTGATTTTGTCCATGAACGACGGCCTTGGTTTTTCATCTGCGGCCATTCTGATAAATTCGTTCACCAGTGCTCCATGCACGGTGTTGTCATGGATTTCAACTGTTTCCGGGTGATATGCGACGATTTCACCCATTTCCTTTGGGTGTACAGCGTCGATAAATCCGTCATAGCCTTTTTCCTTCAGCATTTGCGGATATTCTCCAGACGCTCTTAGTTTTGCGCTCGTCCAATCCAGTCCTTGTTCTTCAAGTTCCAGTGTTCTTTTTGGAATCCAGTCATATGGCATGATTGGGTCTTTCCAGTTTTCTTCTGTTCTGACAAGCGGATTTTTGAACTTAAATGTCAGGTTTTTCAGCTTGCGGCCAGATTTTTCAGCATAGCTTTGTGCTGTTTTTTTGCTTCCTCCATACAGTCCTCGACCAGCGTAGCCTGTGTCGCTATGTCCGAATCCCGACATGGCTTCTTCAAACGTATTGTGGTCTTCTTTCATTCCGGACCATGCGTGAACCACCACTGGTCCTTCGTGGTGTTTGAATTGCTCCCCGCCGTTCTCAGTATCGTAGTGTGGGACTTCCTGTTGTGCAAGCAGTGTACGGCGCAACACCTGGAGTTCTCCGGTGTTGTCGTTTTCCGTGGCAACTTGTGCAAGTGCCTTTTTGATTGCACTATATCTAGACATCAGCAGTTCTCGATAGATTCTTCAATTCGATTGAGCATTGCTTGCAGTGTTGCGGTTTTGTGTATCAGTGCTTGTTTGACTTCTGCGTCGACTTCTTTGCTCTTTTGTTCTTGAGCTAGCCTCAATGCGTGTTCTGTTATTTCAATCATATCCATGATTGCTAAGACGTTTTCATTGATAGGTTGTTCTTGCGCGACTTTCATCGCCATCTTCTCGGTGGCCGATGCAGCAACGTGCGCCCCTCTCGCGGTCATTTCTGCGCTGAGTTCTATTAGTTGGTTGGTTGTTTCGTATACGTGGTCCACAATGGAGATTTATCTGTGAATCTGTTGCGAACCTGCTGGATTAGAAAAATGAAGGCGTCAATTCGCCCTACCACTAAGCTGTATCGACCGAAGGGAGGATACAGCCAATGGTCATCAGATGGGCGAATTGACGCTAGTCATTATTCGAATTCAGAGAGCATGAATTTATGTGATGAATTCGGAATACAGCTAAAGTATTTCTCTGTCATAAACCAGAACCATTGTTTTGGTTTCTCTGGATGAACATTGTCTCCATATCCATCAGTGATAACAAAGACTGCATCAGGATATCGTTTCATTTCTCCAGACTTCAATTTGGCTTGGATAAAGTCTTCCATGATATGGAAAGACGTTCCACCACCACCCATCATCTTTGGAGAATTGATGTCCAGTTGATACACCCTTGTATCAAACGAACAGAGGTGAACATTGAAGATATTCCTTGGCACTGTTGCTGCGGCTTTGAAGAATCTGTCAGCCATGCTATAACACGAACCAGATGCATCAAGGAAGAACACCAAGTCAATCTTGGCTTTGTTCATGACAATGTCATAATCCTCGATTTCTGCTGGAAGTTTAAGGTCTGACGGAAGACTCATATGATTCCGTTGTTTCTGTGCCCATTGTTCGACCATGCCATACTGATTTTTGATAATCATTTTGACTTTGTCTCGAACGATGGTTTCCCACTTAGGTTTCCGAATCGGTTTTGGCTTAGAGACGAAAATCCATGCTCCAACAGCATCTTTTCCTGCTTGTTTACCGCCCTTCTTGCTTTTTGATTCTTTGTCCCCTTCTGGTCCTTCGCCGCCATCGGGTCCACCAACGACATGTTGTTCAATCATGTCTCGGAGTTCTTTCTTTTCATCTTCTGATAGCGACTCATTGAGCGTCTTTTCAATTTGCTCTCGAACTTCTTCTGGAAGGTCAAAATATTCGTGACTATCCATTAGCCGAAGTGACTTAGAGTTACCGATATCTTCCTTAAGTAGTTCGTAGTAGTATTCAAAGCACTCATCAGTTGGGATGTTTGGGTTGTCTGGCCAGATGGTATCCACCCAGCACCATTGCTCCCATCCTTGCACCATGCTTCTATCGAATCCGAATGTATTCAATAGCGCATGATTGATAACGATGTCCTGAGCGACGTTTGCTAGTCGAGAGTCATCATAGATGTACTTGCCGTCTTCTGACACTTTGTATCGCTTGTCAAGTGCGTGTCGCTTGATGTGGTTGAACAAGATATGAAGACTTTCATGACCGAGCACGAACGCCCTTGTGTAGTTGTCGATACTGTCCCAGAATTCTGGGTTCATGTACCACCCAAGTGCCTTGCCTGTTTTGTCCCTGGGGTCATAGACGACCGCAGCGGTGGGCAAGTCATTGGTAAACACAGGTCGTCCCATCTCCCAAATCATATAGAACAGGGAGTGGTGTCCCTCGAGCAGTCGCGAGACACCATAGATTTCCTGCAATGTCATACTGCGGTCGCACGCAGTAGGCATTTTCACTATCTTTGTCAGTTCTTCTTCTGTCATGGTGTTGTTACTTCGTGGTAGGAAGTTTGAACAAGTCTTCGAGCTTGTATCGCTTAATCAGCACGACAAGGTGGTCAATGTGTTGCTGGCTTCCATTGTGGTCAAGGAACATCTGCATTGCCTCTCGGAACTCAGGTACTTCCCGTGCATTATTTGCCATGGTTTCCATAACAAATCCTTCTGGGATAAGTGACATCAGCCTTTCTTTGCTGAGTAATGGCAGGATGATTTTCGCAGCCTTTGTGCTCTCAATCAAGTGCGGCTTAAGCTGTCGGTAGTAGTTGTCATCCTTGAGGTATTCCTTGAATCCGGCAAAATCCTTGTTCTTGATGAAATCATACATCTTTTCGAGTGCTGGCGCATCTCCAAGGTCTTTTGATAGTTTGTCAGGGTGTGATTCATACGGAAGGATGTCTCGAACGTCTCCTGACTTCATGTGATAGTCAAGAGCGGCGCAGAGCCGACGTGGTGAAACCTTTTCACGGACTTTCTCTGGCAGTTCTGCCCACCACTTGAGTGCTGGTGTTGCATACTGCTTACCGTATTCATTGACCATATGCACAGGGCACGGTCGATAGTCAAGTTCGACTTTGACTTGGAATCGGTCTTCGAGTGCTGGGTCGAGTGGTTCGACGTCATACTCAATCTTTTCTTCGTCGTGCGGGTTGATTGCGGCCCAAACGACTTTCAGGTTGGGGTATGGCACTCCATTGATGGTTTTGAACTGAATGAGTTCCATGACGGCGTTGCGGACCTTTTTCGGTGCGCGGTTGAGCTCGTCAATGAAAATTGCCTCTACTTCTCCCAGCACAAATCGCTTTGGCGGGATGATATCGCTATACGGCTTTCCGTCTGCCGTAGGGTCGTTGCGGACGATTTCTGGGATTCCAATAATGTCAACCCATGGGTCGAGTGTCGAGCCGCTTAGGTACAAACCCTTGACGCCATTGCGGTCGAACGTTTTCTTGATGATTTGTGTCTTTCCGACTCCGTGCTTGCCAACAAGCAATACGTTGAGTTGAAGTGAAAGCCAAAAATCCAACTTGTTGGGGTCAATCAAGACTCCTTTGTTGATAATGTCGTTTACGGTTTCAGGCATAACGCTTGTATTCTACCTCGGTTTGGTTTTGGATGTCAAGTGCTGTTATTCGTTTTGTTGCATGTTTTTGCCCCATTTAAGCCTAATATACGATTATGGATTTCGCTCCGGGCTCTGAGGCTTTTCTATCAACTGATTTTGCGGGCACTTCGTTGCATCGCGGGCAATGCGTTGTTATTATAGCATGTCGCGAGAACACAGTGCTGGCCGAGGTTCTTGACTCGAAACCCGGCGAGCGCATCATTTCGATTCCAAAATCCATACTCGTTCCAAGAATGAGTGATAATGAAGATATAGACGAGGGTTAACATGAGTAAAACAAAAACGCTATTTCCGAATCCATGGTTATCTTTGATGCAAATTGAAGACCCAGACAAAGGTGTCTCTGGTTACGTTTATGCGCACGAAACGCGCTGCGAGGGCAAAATTGTCTTAGTTCTACCGTTTCGTTCTAAAGAAGACAGTCAATTTGGCGGGATAGAGGTATTGTTCAGGCGAGAAGTGACTCCTGCTTGGGATATGAACTCAAAGTTAAGTGGAATTACTGGTGGAGTCGAGGAAGAAGACCCCGCAGAAGACGCATTGCGCGAACTTGAAGAAGAAGCCGGGTATACTATATCCAGGGAAGATTTGATTTTCCTTGGAACTACTTATGCTTCAAAGGCGATGGACACAGTTTATCATCTGTATGCAGCAAATGTAGATGGCAAATCTCAACAAAAGGCATCTGGTGATGGTTCAAGATTGGAGTCAGAAGGCGGCGTGGAGTGGCACGACAGTGCTATGGATTGTGAGGACGCAGTTGCCGCTTGTGCATACTTCAGATTGATTTGGGCCATGTTACACTGGAAACAAGTTAAATGAACAAACAGAAAGACAGAAATTTCTTCTACCACGAGCGTTCGCTCAACTATTCATTCGGTGCTACGCACCCATACAATTCTTTGCGGCTGAAAAACGCGGTAAGCAATATCAATGCTCACGGACTGTCGTGTTGTGACTTTAATGACGCATCAGATGAAGACATGCTTTCGATACACACCGGCGACTATATTGCGCACGTAAAACAATGCTCAAGCGGTGTGAAATCAAAGTTCAAGTATGGAATTGGAGATAGCGACACACCGTCTTTTTTGGGTATGTATGATGCGTGCAAGGCTATTGCCGGCGCCACCAAAGCCGCTGCGGATGTTCTATGTCGAGGTGACGACCTTGCATTTAACATGTCTGGTGGACTGCATCACGCAAGAGCGCATCGAGCGAGTGGTTTTTGTGCTGTTGACGATATCGCGCTTGGTATCAACACACTTCTGTCGCGTTTTGACAAAGTTGCATACTTAGACATTGATTTACACCACGGTGATGGGGTTGAAGAACGATACACTGGTATCAAGCGTGTTTTGACAGCCAGCGTGCATCAATTTGGATTTGGGTTCTATCCAGGCACCGGATGCGATTCTGAAGATGGTGACTATATCAACGAACCACTAGATGCCGGTACGAACGGAAAAGATTGGCTACGTGCGGTTGACAGGCTGGTGGACGACATCAAAACATACAATCCAGACGCACTTGTGTTACAGTGTGGCGTCGACGCGCACTACTCAGACCCACTTGGTTCGCTGAATGTCACTGCGCGAGAATGGTTCGAGGCAGTTCAAAAAGCCAGAGAGATAGGCAAGCCCATGCTGGTGCTGGGCGGTGGCGGATATGACCATCGAAACCCTGCTAGAATGTGGCCGGCTGCAGTTTTATCACTTTGTGATATGACATATGATGACACCTGGCTTGATGATGACCGAGGACCTTTTTAATGATTGATATTTCCATGTTTTCCGATGCTGTTTCCATTGTCAAAGAGATTGGCAGTGGTGTCGTCAATTTGGCGTCTTTGCCAAAAAACAGGCGTGAGCACTACCACGCAATTGTGGATGAAACATTCACATTGCTTGACCATGCACTCTTGTGTGTGATTCATAGGCTTGCAGACTGCGTGCGTATTCAAAAAGAATATGGTGACGCTGCGTTCATGACCGAGTTGCGCTCGTTACAATCAGTAAGTGATTGGGAGAAGATTGAGCGAGATGTTCGATTGTGCCATTCTCTGAGGAAGGCCAGCGGAGAGATGCGCGGTTTGATTTCGAACATCGGAGACAAATTATCACTCAGTGATACTGGTAAGTTCTGGTACCTTGTGAATGTTGTGCTTGAGGGCGAGACCACAATGGCAAATCAAATTGCTAATATGCTTTACCACTTATCGAATCTTGCCGACCCATCTGAGGCACTAGACACAACCAGCGAGTGCCTACAGGGTCTTAAGTCGCTACGACGTGATTTAATCGAGTCGCAGGTTGAGCTTATGAAACAAGTCTAATAGACTATCATGGCAAGCAAATTTAGATGGATTGGTTTTGGTGGTCATTGGACCTGACTGTGTAATACCATTCGTAGCTTCCGTGAGAAGCTAATGACCTGGAATCGGAAAAATCGCAGAAAGCAGTAGATACACTGCAATGTACGAAATCAGCATGTGTGCAGACCCGCTGTTTTTTACATGCATGATGAAGCTCTTGATGGCGTTCGGCATCTCGTTGGCCCATACGTACTTAATGAAATTGGTATTGTGTTCAATTCCAATTTCAATAGCCTTGTCTATGTCTTTGTCGCGTGCTGTTTTTGTAGTGAAATGCTTCTGTAAGAAACCGCCAATGCTGTTGGAACCCCACGAAGACAGCATAAACGCCGGAATCATAATTCCAATCTGTGCCCAGTGAGCAATGGGCATCTTTCCAATCAATCCCACTAGCAGTCCGAATACCAAAAACAAGGCCATCAGATTGGTTCCGCATCGTGGATGAACGCGGTCTTGTGATTTGACCGATTCTGGCGTCAGCTCGATTCCTTTTTCAAGTGCGTGTACAAGTTGATGTTCGGATGCATGCATTGATGCAATTGGTGTAAGACGAAGCAAAATCACATACAACGCAACGCCAATGGTTGACTTGACAGAGGCGTCTATTGTGATTTCATTCATTGTTTGATAGTACCCGGTGGCATATTGGCAAACAAAGATGACCAGTGAGTAGATGATGCCGGTGATGAACATTTGTAAATCGGTCACGCCGGCGTGCGCTATGGTAGTGTAGATGCGGATTCCAAACGGTGTTGCCATGCCACCATAGGACAATTTGGCGTCTCCGATATCGGCGGCATACATTTGATTTCCGGCTTTGAAGTGTATTTTAGACATCGCTTGCATTATGTCATGAAAGTGTGGTAGAATGCAAGACCAACAAAAGAAAGGTGAAAACATGAACGAAACTAACGAACTTGGAATGCAAATCATTGACGGAATCCCGGTTTTCGGTGACCCGGTCGACCAGGGTGCTCTTGAGCAAATCAAGAACGCTCAGGGATACTACGCGTCAAAAGTTGCACTAATGGCTGACCATCACTTGGGTTTTGGTGTGCCGATTGGTGGTGTTGTTGCGTATCCAGAGCATGTTTCACCAAGCGGAGTCGGATTCGACATTGCTTGCGGTAACAAGGCTGTATTGACTGATGCGAAGCCGATTAAGACCAAAACTCAAATCCATCGCATTATGGACGACGTCTTCAAGAAGATTTCCTTTGGTGTTGGCCGAGTTAACGAAGAGGAGGTCGAGCACGAGTTGTTCGATGACCCTTTGTGGAACGAATTGCCGGTATTGAAGGCAAACAAGGACAAGGCTGTTGCCCAGCTTGGAACTGTTGGTTCTGGAAACCACTACGTGGATATTTTCATTGACGAACAGGACAGGGTTTGGATTGGTGTCCACTTTGGTTCTCGTGGTCTTGGTCACGCAATTGCAACCGAGTACATTGACATCGCGAAGGCGAAGGGATATTTCCAAGATGGAATTAGCGTGTTGCATCACAAGTCTGATGCAGGCGAAGAGTACATCAAGGCGATGGACCTGGCTGGTCGATATGCTTACGCAGGCCGAGACTGGGTTTGTGCAAAGGTTGCCAAAATCATTGGTGGAGACATCCTTGACGAAGTGCATAACCATCACAACTTTGCTTGGCGCGAAACTCATGGTGACGAGGATTTGTGGGTAGTCCGAAAGGGCGCAACCCCTGCATTCCCAGGTCAGCGTGGTTTCGTAGGCGGTTCAATGGGCGAAAACGCCGTGATTATTGAGGGTATGGGTGGAGACCTTGCGGAACACACCTTGCACTCAACTGTTCACGGAGCAGGCCGCGTTATGAGCCGTACTCGAGCGAAGGGTAATGCGAAGAAGGGTATTCAGGGAGAAATTTCTGAACGTGCTATGCAGAAGTGGTTGAGCGAAGCTGGTGTTGTCCTTCGGGGCGGCGGAGTTGACGAGGCACCACAGGCATACAAGCGTTTGACTGACGTTCTTGGTTATCACGGTGACAGCATTCGTGTTGTCCACACGTTGAAGCCAATTGGTGTTGCCATGGCAGGACCGGATGTCAGGGACCCATACAAAGATTAGTCTTTGTTTGGTATTCAGTCTTTGTCCGTATAAAGACTGAATACCAGGTTTGTTATAATGAGTTGTCCAAAATGCAGCGCAAATGATTGGGTCATGGGTCCAGAAGGTGGCGGAAGCCAGAACATCCTGTGCCGTAATTGCCATACTGAATATTGTGAGTCTGCTTTCGGACTAGATGCCATGAAATATGATTCAGACCGTATTCGCAGTTTGTATGGTATTCGTGTAGACGAACCACAACAGTTAACTCCTGTTGAACACAAATACTCAATCCTTGACGATATGCTCAGCGACGAGGACATAATCTAGTCATGGAACAAAACCAAGATGACGATTCAATGTTTCCTGTTGGCGAATTGACCTATGTGCTTGCGCACATCAGAGGACACTTTGGTTGGAGAGATATCATCCGATTCAGAGTGTCTGGAACTGGTTCTATCAAGCCCGATGATGTGTTCCGTGTGCCACAAGACGAGCGAGGCATCATATTTGCAAGGGGTTCTTGGGGTTATTACCCAATTGACGAGTCAAAAATTGAAAGACTGTAGTTGACTTGACTTCGCGACATATGGCATAATCAGGTCATGGAAAAGTTACCATTGTATGCCGATGCGGTTTCGGCTTTTATTAGAGAAACAGAGCCTGTGGTAAGAATTCAGCCCAGGTGCGACAAGTTCTTGGTGTTTCAGGGGGTTGAAATTCCAGTGGTTGACGACATGCTTGACATGCTGGAAGAATTCGAAGGCTGTGATGGCTACACGTCAACCTTTCTTTTTGATGGCAATATGGGAGAAATCTTATCTCGGGCGGGCTTGGCATCAAAAAACGCTCGAGGAAGTTATGGACCGACTCGCTTATTCAGAGATGTCTACGACCAATTGGTGGAAAAAACAATTGAGATTCGAGGCATGCGGCCTTGCTTGACATGGAAGCCAACAGAAGAAAGCATTCAGGCACTGCCGGAACCCATTAGGGAATACATCGAGCAACTGAGAGCATCTCAGACGGCTTAAACTGCGCCTCGCACGCATCAACGAGATTGGACATTAATGTTGCAACTGTCATTGGTCCAACACCACCTGGCACCGGAGTGATATAAGACGCCTTCGGTGCCACTTCATTATAGTTGATGTCACCGATTGGTTTTCCATCAACGATTGCATACCCACAGTCGATTGCCACAACGCCTGGCTTAACGTCTTCTCCGTTAATCAAATGTGGCACACCTGTTGCAGCCACAATGATATCTGCGACCTTGAGTAATTCTGAGCGATTTTTGGTATATCTGTGTGTCATTGTGACGGTCGCATCGCGCTCAATGAACATTAGTGCCATAGGTCGTCCTAGAATGATGCTGCACCCTGCAATAACTACATTTGCGCCCCTGATTGGGATATCGTAGGCGTCAAGCAGCCTGATGATTCCAAGCGGTGTTGCCGCCCTATGTCCTTCCATTCGGCTTGCAAGTTTGCCGATTGACAGTGGTGAAATGCCATCTACGTCCTTGTTTACATCAACAGCCGAAAGAATCAGCGATTCGTCAATATGCTGTGGCAACGGGTGTTGCACCATGATGCCGTGTACATTGTGGTTTTTGTTAAGGCTGTCGATGTGTTGCAAAAGGTTTTCTTCGGTGGTTTCGCTTGTTACCTCAAATCTGCTGCTAGTGGCACCAATCTTGGTTGCCCACTTCTGTTTCATTTTCGCATATGCGACGCTTGGTGCATCCTGACTGGCAACTACGATAGAAATATGCGGTGTGGCACCTAATGCGTCCACTCTTTGCTTGAGATTTACTAATGTTTCATCGGCCAATTTTCGACCGTCTAAAACCTTTGCTAAAGTCGATTCCATGGGTTAAGTATACCAGATTTGTTTTTTGTGCGCAACCTTGCGCGAGACCATCGAAATATGCGATAATAGAAGCGACATGGCTAACGGCAACGACATCCGTATTTTTTGTGGCAATGCTCATCGTGGTCTGGCAGAAGAGGTAGCCTCTCATTTAGGTGTGAAGGTTGGCAAAATGACATGCAGTCGTTTCAGCGACGGTGAAATTAGAGTGACCATTGACGAATCGGCTCGGGGGAACGATGTGAACATCATTCAGCCAACATGTTCTCCCACCAATGACAATCTCATGGAACTGTTGATTATCCTTGATGCTTTTCGCAGGGCGTCAGTGGATGAAATCAACGTTGTTATTCCGTATTTTGGTTATGCAAGGCAGGACAAAAAAGTCAAGCCACGCGAACCAATTACGTCTGCGCTTGTGGCCGATTTGATTCAGACTGCCGGCGCGACTCGAGTTATGGTTGTCGACATTCACGCCGAGCAGATTCAGGGTTTCTTCCGCATTCCTGTTGACCACTTATATGCCGGTCCTGTGATTGTAGATTATTACGAGCAGGTTGGCTACGTGGAACGAGAAGACATTGTTATCGTTTCACCGGATGTTTCTGGTGTTGCTCGTGCGCGAAATCTTGCAGAAGCACTCCATGCCCCTATCGCCATTATTGCCAAGCGGCGCCCAGATGCCAATGTTGTGGAAATCGTTGAGGTTATCGGTAATGTTGCAGGCAAGCACTGCATCATGATTGATGACATGCTTGACACAGGTGGGACAATTTTGGCTGGAGCCGAAGCATTGATTAAGAATGGTGCAATCAGTGTTGAGGTTGCTGTGACGCACCCCGTTCTTAGCGGGAATGCATCACAGAGGCTACAAGAGTCAGATGTCATTACACGAGTGACGTGTCTAGACACTGTACCAATCCCATTTGAAAAACGATTCGACAAGCTCAATGTCTTGTCTGTCGCGCCTCTGATTGGGGCTGCCATTCAGCGATTGCACGATAACAAGTCCGTGAGTGAGTTGTTTAGCAAGTGGCGACAGTAGGTGTGTGGTCTTTGTTGGCTAAATCCATATTATGGGAACTGCAAAGGTCGGCATACTTTATGTGCATGGAATAGGCACACAAGGTCATAACTTTGCAGACAGAGATATAGCTCTGATGCAGAAGATGCTTGGAGAACATGCAGAGCATGTTGCATTTTCATCTTATTGCTGGCAGTCGCTTATTGAGCCAAGAGAGCGTGAATTGATGCAGAAAAACCAGCGTGTGGGCTGGAGGTTCTTACGAAGACTATTGGCATCTTATGGTGGAGATGCGCTCTGTTATCAGCCAAGACACGGACTGGATTCGTTCTATAAAGAAGCACATCGTGGTCTAGACAATGCGTTGCTAATCCTTCATCACAAGATGGCCAAAGACGGTAAGCTGATTATTGTTGCGCACAGTCTTGGAACAATCATTGTCAACAACTTCATTTGGGATTACCAGAATGAAGGTTCGGTCGGGGCCGCTGCATATGAACCCGCTGGTAGTGCGCTCGATAGACTGAGTGTGCTTTACACTCTTGGTTCTCCACTTTCAGTTTGGTCGATGAGATTCCCCGATGGTGGTACGCCAATTTCACTGCCTAGCGGCTGTCTCTGGAGAAACATCTATAGTCCGGCCGACATCATTGGTTGGCCAATTCGCACAATCAATTCTGCATACATGACATTACCTGGTTTACGCGATTTCAGAATGTGGGTGGGTGGTATTTTGACCAGGTGGAATCCGGGGTCGCACCTGGCCTATGCAAGAAGCAAGAAGGTAGTCAAAATGATTGCCGATGACGTAGTCCGTATTATGGCATAACGTCAATCTCAACAACTTTCATTGACGTGTATTTACCTTCACAATGATACTCATACTCGTCTGACACAGGGATGTCGTTTTCTTCTGCCCAGTCTTCATACGTAAAACTGTCCATCAGCTTTCCTGCCTCTGCCCGTGCTGTTTCAAAATCTGGATATGGTCCGCAGAAAAACTCACAATCACCATTTCTGGTGTACTCGTCGTTGTAGTAATCTGAGAACCCGGTGTTAACAAGAACCATGAATCGTTTTTCGGTTTTTGGCGAATCTACAAATTCATACTGATATTCTCCAGCGCCTGTTGGGAAATACTTATCTGGTTTCAAGTTCCAGTCATCAGATGCAAACCACATGGTTTGGCTTTTGATGACTCGATTGCGGACAAGTTCAGACATTGCTTCATCTGCTGGCTTGTCGGTGCAAATTGGCAACACTTGTGTGAATGACTCTGAAAGTGTTTTCCCTTGGTGTACGATGGTTTTTGTCGTGCGCGTGAGCGTAAGCATTTGATTATGATACCATGTTTTGTGGTATCATTTGGGCATGTTGAAAAACATCGTAGCGGTCAATGAAATGCTCCCAAGTTCGCTTCAGGGCGAGTATCGAGCATTTGTTTTTGCGCACGTTGGCCCGGATGGTTGTGTTTTGCACATATATGGCGGTCCTGAGCTTCAAAATGTAAATGAAAAGTACTTAGAGGATTGCGTTTTCATTGGTGGCATGCATCGCCTCAACCCAGACAGGATGACAATTATCAAGTCTTTGGTTGCGATTCCTGTACGAGAAACATCGACTCATGCCGGCATTGAGCTTGCACAAGAATGCATTTCTGAAAGTCCATCAAGGTCTACCGACTTTGGATTCAACGAACCAATCTTGTTTGAACACTCTGACAAATACCGCATCAATATTGCCGGTCGCAATCCCAATCCAGAATTCTTCCATAAGTGCCCGTCGTTTCAAGAGACAGACAACCAACATCATCCATTTTTGTTGTTTGAGATTGAGTCAAAACAGTCCGAAGTTCGTATCATACACAACCCACAACAATTACTTCAATATCCAAAGCACACTCAAGTGATGGTTCAGTGGCCTGGTAAATGGTCTAGTCACTTTTTTACGTTCAAAATCGGTGAATTGTTGGATTACATGTGCGACAATAATATAGACGTGTCAAAGCTGGGAACACCGGCATTTGCCGCTGGACAACAAGAATGGAATATCTAGGTCATCATATTGTTCTCGACTTTCACGGCTGTAGCCCAACAGTACTTGCCGATTGTGAACTCATGCGCAAAATCATGTCTGAGGCAGCAGTTCGAGCAGAGTGTCATGTAGTTGGTGAATTCTATCACGAATTCGAACCGCATGGCATCAGCGGATGCACGATTATCAGCGAGTCGCACCTAACAATTCATGCGTGGCCAGAACACGGCTATGCTGCGGTCGATTTCTTCTATTGCGGCAATTCGGTTTTGGCAGATTTAGCCATTGATTACATGAGCGAAATGTTTCAGTCTGGTCGCGTTGACAGGCACGAATTAGGGCGAGGCGCAGTCGACAAATCTGGAGTTTTTGGTTCGGTTTTAATTGCCGGCGACGATTTTGACAAATGACACCACGAGTCGCAAGAAATGTGGTATCATAATGATGCAAGGGCTTAAAAACCCTGGAGAAACAAACAATGAATGTACATCTTCTGATTATTGACCCGCAGAACGACTTCTGCGACCCAACAACAGGCGCATTGTACGTTGGCGGTGCAGACCAGGACATGAATCGTCTGGCAGATATGATTGACCGGCTGGGTTCTTCCATCTCTGACATTCACGTGACACTGGACTCGCATCATCTTAACGACATCGCCCATCCTAACTGGTGGAGAGACAGCGCAGGCAACCCTCCTTCCCCTTTCACCATCATCACAGCGGCGGATGTCGAGAACCAAGTTTGGACTACTACAGTCCCAGGACTCTACCGTCGCTCTCTCGAGTATGTTCGGTCTCTTGAATCGAACCAGCGATATCCTCTGTGTATTTGGCCTCCGCACTGCCTTATCGGCACCAATGGCGCGGCAATCTGGCCTCGACTCATGACCAGCCTTAACAAGTGGGCGGCATCAGAGAACAGCACTATTGACTTCGTCACAAAGGGTTCAAATGTGTTTACGGAGCACTACTCGGCTGTCAAGGCAGACGTTCCAGACCCGCTTGACCCCACAACTCAAATCAACACTCGCCTGATTGACGTTCTGCAGAGCGCAGACATGATTGCCATTGCCGGCGAAGCATCTTCTCACTGTGTTGCTAACACTGTTAGAGACATTGCTGACGCTTTTGGCAACGACAGTTACGTCAAGAAGCTGGTGTTCATTTCCGACGCATCAAGTCCCGTTACTGGCTTTGAGCAGTACAGCGATTCGTTCATCAAGGAGATGACCGCACGCGGAATGCAGATGAGCACAACGGCAGACTTTCTGGTTCGCCAGATGGCCACGGTTTAAGGAGAAACAATGCCAAAAATCTTTGACCCTACTCTCGAAAACCACACCTTAGCCACCAGTCATTATGGCTTTTCGGCTGAGAGCATCAACAACCTTGGTGCAACCGAGTACACGCTTGTCACAGTTGCCGCTGATACCAGCAGCAGCGTTCATGGATTCGCAAATGAAATCGAGGAATGTCTCAAGAACATTCTCCGCGCATGTCGCTACAGTCCGCGAGCTGATAACCTGATGGTTCGCGTTGTTGAATTCAACGACCAAATCAACGAACTTCACGGCTATACTCTTCTTGAGAAGCTGAAGGAAGACGATTACAATGGAGCGATTCGTCCCAGAGGCAGCACCGCACTGTACGACGCTTCATACAACGCCATTGAGGCTGCGAGTACTTACGGAAAGCACCTTAATGACATGGACTACACTGTGAATGCCATTGTTGTTGTGCTGACAGATGGCGAAGAGAACGCCAGTTCTATTCGCTCGGCGCAGATGATTGCTGACCAGGTATCCAACATCACTCGCACAGAGACCCTTGAGTCCGTAAGGACTATTCTTGTTGGTCTCAACGCCTCGTCTCAACTGAACTCGTATCTGACCGACTTCAAGGATAACGCGAAGTTTGACCAGTACGTTTCAGTTCAGGATGCCAGCCCGAAGAGCATTGCCAAAGTCGCAGACTTTATCTCGCGCAGTATTTCTGCTCAGAGCCAGAGCCTCGGCACTGGTGGGCCTTCTGTGCCGTTGACATTCTAACGACTAGAGCGTGCCGGCTGGAACCGGCACGCTCATACAAACGCTAATGCCAGCAGATTCTTACTACACCAAAGGTTGGACTCACACAGTTTGCCAGGATTATGCAATCCATGGTTCTCTGGTGACATTGTCTGACAACGAAAAGACGCGAATGGACTATGGTCTAGTGTCTGATGGTTGTTCATCGAGCGATGACACAGATATTGGTTCGCGATTGATTTTGCGTTCTGCATATTGTCATTCTGGTTGCATGCAAAACATATTGCGTTGCGTGGATGCCGAAGGCGGCAACTACATGGGTAACGCCAATGGTTTGTGGACTGATTTTGCTCACAAAGTTGCTATGTACGCCGGTAAATGGGTTAGTGAAATGGAGCTAGACCAAACCGCGTTAGACGCCACGCTACTGGGCGCATTTGCAGACAATAAATGGGCATGTACAGCCAGTTACGGCGACGGTTCTCATATTGTTTGTCGAAGAGTTGGAACAGAGCGAGTCATTGAAATCGAACACATTGATTTCTTGGCCAATGCGCCACCCTATCCTGTGTATTTGACAGACAATGAATTGCAAAGCGCATTTGCCAATTACAGTGGAAACACGAAGCGCGTTATGCGTTGGACATCCAAGGGCGAGTTCGAAGAGAGACTTGGTGGTGAACCAAGTCATGTTCTAGTGTATCCAGCCGAAGAAGTTGAGTTTGTCGCAGTGGTTTCAGATGGTGTTTCGTCATTTGGCGATATTGGATGCTTTGAAGTAATTCAGGCATTCACGGCATTCAGAAACTATGCTGGCGAATTCGTCAAAAGGCGAATGATGCGAGCCCTTGACGAATATCAAAAGAGCCAGCATGTCCCATCGGACGATGTTTCGATGGCTGTTGTTTACGCACGATACGGTCATGCAATATAAGGTTGGTTCCAAGACTGTTACCCTCTCCAACAAAGACCTAAAGGGTTCTGGCGGAGAGGGCAGTGTGTATGTCAAGGGCAGTTCTGCTTACAAAATCTACCATGACCGCAACAAGATGTTGCCTCTTGGTAAGATTCAAGAATTATCCGCAATTCAAGACCCGAGGGTTATCAGGCCACTCGAGGTTGTTTCTGATGCCCAAGGACCGGTTGGGTACAGCATGATTGCAACACCACAAGACGCATGTGTGCTGTGTCAATATTTTCCGCGTGCATTTCGAACCAGGTTCAGTCTTGACAGCGCTTTCTCAAATGCGCTTGTAGAAGAAATCCGCTCTGGTGTTGAAAACATTCACAAAGCTGGCGTGTTGTTGGTCGACCTTAATGAAATGAATTTTCTTTTTAAGACACAGAGTCCAAATGTGTTTTTCATTGATGTTGATTCATACCAAACCCCGCACCACAACGCCACAGCTTTGATGGAGAGTGTTCGTGACAGACACGCAAAGCAAAACCAATTCAACCTTGGCACAGACTGGTTTGCGTTTGCGATTGTGAGCTTCCAGATTTTTACCGGCATTCACCCGTACAAAGGCAAGCACCCTATCCTCAAGACAATTGATGAGAGAATGCTTGCAAACATTTCTGTATTGAATTCATCTGTAAATGTTCCTGGTGCGTGTCTGCCGTTTGATGTAATACCGGCCAATTATCGTGATTGGTACGAAAGAGTTCTCGAGAAGGGTGAGCGAAGTGAGCCGCCTACATGCACGACTTCACCAGTGGTCATACTCAAAACTGTTAGTCTTGCTGGTGGTGGAAAGATTCGGATTATCCATGTTATGCAAGCGCAGTCAGATATCGCAGATTACTATAACGGCGCATATGTCTTTTCTGGCAACGTGTGTGACGCACACGGTATCAGGAAGGCGTCTAATCTCGTTGGTGAGGTTCGATTGTTTGGAACCAAGACCGGCACCGCAGCGGCTTATGTCAAATACGGAATTCTTCACGTAGTAGACCTGAACACTGGCAATGATATTGACAGCGGTGTTGCATGTAGTTCTATGTCGGTGTGTGATGGCAAGCTGGTTTACCAATCTGGCGAATACCTTTATGCGGCCGATTTGATGCCGGCAGGCAGTAATATCTTGTTCACCAAAAAGCAAATAGCAAACGTATTGCCCCTTGGCACACAGCTTTATGACGGTGTTGCAATGCAAGATTTGCTTGAGGCCAAATATGCAACGATTCTTTCCAAAGACGGAGCGCACCAAATCAAACTGGCTGAGATTTCTGGACACCGAGTAATCTCGGCAAAGTGTCTTGGCAGAGTCCTTGTTGTTATTGCGGAGTCCAAGGGTGTTTACAATCGTCACGTATACAGGTTTGATGACACGTTCCAGAAATATGACCACAGAGTTGTAGATGATGTTGGTGTTGGCGAGGCAAACTTCTGCGTATTGGACAGTGGTGTCACATTGCTTATGTGTAATGATGATTCACTTGAGGTGTTCTCGTCCAAGATTCATTCTGGCAGCATCAGCACCGTGAATGACCCCGCAATCAACAGCAACTGTAGTCTGTTCTCTGTCGGTTCGAAGGCAATGTACATTTACGGAAATAAGGTTGACCAGTTCACCATGTCTTAGGGTATACTGACAACATGCAAGTAAGTATGGCGCAAATCAGAGTCAAATCTGGTGACATCGAAGGTAATCTCAGTCGTATTCTCGGCGCACTCGAAGAGGTTCCTGAAAGCACCGATGTCGTCCTCTTCCCAGAAATGTGTATCTCTGGATACAACGTTGGGTGTTTGTTTGAATACGAACAATTCATCCAAGACTGCACCAACGCAGTTGAACGAGTTGCGCAAGCAGCCAGGTCGATTAGAGAAAATCTGATTGTGGTTGTTGGTGCCCCGCGATTTGCCAACAATCCTGTAGATGACCAGGGCAATGTTCGACTTCACAATTCGGCTTTTGTTATCAAAAACGGTCAGGTCATCCACATTTATGACAAGCACATTCTTGCAAACGATTATCACCACGAAGACCGCAAGTATTTTGTGCCAGGTACTACTTCGCCTATCGTGCCAGGCCACCCGCTTGCCGTTCTAATTTGTGAAGATATTTGGCACAAGGAAACTCTCGAGAGTTTGACTGACAATATTCGTTCTGCTGAGCTCAATGGACAACCAAGGGTCAGCGAACTATTGGTTCTCAACTTTTCGTATTACTGCGCGGACAAACTACCGTCTCGACACTCAAACGCACAGCTTATTGCCACTAATGCTGACATTAACGTGTATTACTGCAATGCCATTGGTCTTGGCGACATTAGCAAGAACATTCTGGTGTATGACGGTGCGAGTTTTGTTGTCTACTCTGACGGTGGTCGCCTGGACGCGCCCAGATACACTTCCGGTGTCTATCACAATGGCAATATGTGGCCTGCTCCGTACCCCTCATGGGAAGAAGAAACCATGGAGTCACTGGTGCATGCCGTTCGATATGCATGGGAAGAATTTGGTCTCAAACAAGCACAAGTACACTTGTCTGGCGGTGTAGACAGTAGCGTGGTGGCTGTAATTGCCGTAGAGGCACTTGGAAAGAAGAACGTGACCTTCGTGACCAACCCAGGAGAACACACGTCTAAAACGACCTTAAAACTGGCAAAGCGGGTTGCTCAAGGATTAGATGTCACGTTGACGGTGCTTCCTGTCAAAACAATGGAAAGCGCACTTGGCAATGTATTTGCTAAAATCGG
>OFRG01000180.1_pt1 | contig 27282 bp, 43 predicted proteins | sample 1543071 | NCBI WGS metagenome assembly OFRG01 (sample SAMN07774222, study PRJEB24372) | wastewater metagenome | isolation source: WWTP Verbania (Effluent) | place: Italy: Verbania | collected 2015-12
GCGGCGGGCGCGGCCGCTGGAGCGCTAGATGCAGGAGCGTTGGGCGATCCCATACTAAAAAGCTGAGACGCGCCGTTTTTTACGCTCGACCAGAAATTAGGATTAAACGCCGCTTGCGCTGCCGCGATACTGCCAGCAGTCGCAGCAATAGGACCAACCAAACTGCCAACCCCCGGCTTCTTCTCCGGTTCAGGATCGTATTTGTCGGTAACAGGGTTATAAACATACCCGTCTTGCGTCCCGTAGCGCTGACCGTTCGGGCCGACAGTCGGATATTTCGAAGGATCAAGCGGAGGTCCGGGTTGCGGATTGTATTGATATGCCATTACACTGCCGTCCAGTTACTTATCGGTGCTAAATTAATGCTTGAGTCGTCGCCGCCAGCGGCGAGGTCTAAGATCTTTCCCGCATTCCAGCGGCCTACTGCCGTTCTCTTTAGTTTCTCGTAGCCATAAACAAGATCCTCAGCTCCAAGCCCGCGAGCTTCAAACAGCCGCGCCCGGAGTCCGGCAATTACGAGTTCTTCATCGAAAATGCTGTAATCGGTATCCAGCTGAAGCGTTTCATAGGCGATATCCTGATGCGTCCAGCTAATCGTGTTGTCGGTAAACACGGTCGGCGACCACGTTAGCGAGTCGCTGCCGCTCTTTCCGCCCACTTCGCAGCGGTAGTATTGAGTTGAGATAAGAACGTAATCGCCCGTGTCGTATTCCGTCTGTCCCGCCCAGGCAGGAGACGCGTGATACTGATACGTAACAGTCCCGCTTGTAAGGTCCGTGCCTTCGGTCGTGCTTGTCGGCGTCGTGCTTGCCGACGTCCCGCCGACCGTTACGCGGTATAGCCGCGTCGCCCCAAGGAAGTAATCACCGGCCGCATACAGCGTAGTATTGGCAAATGCCGAAGCGGTAAGCGCCAGCCAGCGAGCTCCACCATCCTGCCCTTCCCCGAACTCCATAGTAGGGCGAACTGTTCCGCAGGTATCAGAGCCGCTATCGGTTTTCTTGTAGATGATTCCATTCGCGGACCTGTAAAGGTTCTGCGTCATAGACGCTTCGCTAGCCGTCCACGGCGGAGGCTGAAACACGTCCCGGCAGATGTAATCAAAGCTAATAACAGCCCCGGCATCGCTCGAGCCCGGCACCGGACTAACCTTGAACTGCCTGCCGCCCGTGCCGAAGAATCGAAAAGCCTTATTCGCGCCGCGCACGTCCGTTCCGAGCACGCGCATATTCCATGCGCTATCGGTCATCGGGCCTTCTGTCGCCCAGCCGTTGATCCTGTCGTAATGAGTAAACGGCAGTAGCGAGAAGAAATTAAGCGGCAGGTCATAGCCCTCCTGCCCCGCAACTAGCCGCACCTTGAACGTGCGCTTAAGCTGCGGCCAGCACATAAGAGCCCGAAGCTCTTCATGCACGCCGTAAAGTAAATGGAGTAATTGGAGGTCTGACGCGGCCGTAGCAGCGACTAGCGCAGAGGGAATCTGTTGCGCGTTTGAGCGGTAAAGAGCTGACTTAACAAGGTCGAGAATAGTTCGGGCCACATATACCCCTTACTTACCCGCAGTACCATTGGTTCGCCGCCTGACAGAAACACATCAAAACTTTTCCGCCCTGCCCCGCTACGCCTTGTGTGTATGCAGCATCGGCTGATAGCGCGTTAATAGTTCCGCCCGATGCCGGAAATATCTTTGCGAACTTGTTCGTAGTGCCGTTAAGAATGAAATGGATTTCGCCGATGTTGCCAGCTGCGCACGCCGGAAGGGTAACAACCTTCGTTTCATCGAAGCCCGTTATTCCGTGAATATACTTCCCCGTGGCCAACGGTCCGTCTCCCTGCGCTGAGGTTCCAGCGGCAACGGTTTCATAAAGCGCAGCCGGATACTTAACGCCCGCGGTCGCAGTGATAGCGCCCGTATTTGCGAGAGTGCCTGTATTAATGAGCCCGGCAGTAGTTACGCCCGAGCTGTTAACAGAGGCATATTCAGTGCCGCCTGCTTGAAACGAGACTTTCTTGCTGGTAGCAGCCGGAAGAACCAAGTTCCCCGAGCTGTTAACATTCACAAGGCTGGTCGTGATGTAGTTCGCGAGCTCCGGCATCATGCCGAAGTTCATCAGTGCGTCTGCCGACGTTCGCGCCCACGCTTGCAGCGTAGGCATCGTAAGATACAAAACCAAACATGCCGTAATGAATGCGTGAAATCTCTGTTTCATTTATGCCTCTGCTGATTCCTGTACGCCCGGCTTCGGGAGTTTCGTCTTTCCGCGGCCAGCGCGAGGATTTGAAAGCTTTGCAAGCTCCGCCTGCATTTCAAACATCCGCTTTTCCATTGCTTCTCTTTCCTCGCGCTCTTTCGCTCGCTCGGTAACAATGGCGTTCATTTGCCGCTCGAAATCTTCTTGCTTATTCGGAGTTTTCGCCGCGATATGCCGCTGCGCTCGCTTAACAAGTTCCGCGCCGCCGTTTCCGAGCTTGTAGTATTCATGCTCTTTGTAAGCTGCCAGCTGCTCAACATAGAGAATACCAGCCGTAATCAGCTGGTGCTGCGTGTTGCCGTCGATAGAGTCCCAGGACGCGACCGGCGTATCAGAACCGTGCTCGTTTTTGCGGAAGCGCTCTCGGAGGTCCGCAAGCGCAATCTGCTGCTCAAGAGACAGCTCATTATGAAACTTGGCAGAGGGATCTGAAAGGTTACTAGCTCGCAGCGGCGTAGTCGTATACTTATCGACCTTGATCATTACGATTTCAATATCGTCGGTCATTTCGCCCGGAAGGTTCGCGCTTTCAAGCTCTTGCGTCTTCTTGGCGTTGAACTCCTTATGCCGCTTGATTTCCGCCGCCGATGTTCCCAATGCCCCGGCAATAGCTTCTGCCGTAGGGGTAGCTTTCATGACGTTGCCGCCGAGGGTCGTGCCCAAGGTCGGCATAATGAACCCTTCTGGAACTCCTGCCATATTCGTCTCCTAGTTATCCGCTGGTATTTCCGTATGCAGGATTGGTCTTAAGCAATCGGGCAGATCGGCAGAGGCGAAGCCCTGACGAAGTATTCGAGTCGATTGCGACAAGACCATCAATCATATCGCCCGATCCAAGCGCCGAAACTTCCCCGGCTGTGGTCCAGGTGCCCAAATATGCGAGCCCGCCGATAACCGATGTCTGGTAAGAGTTTGCCGTCGAAGCGAGTCGAACGTATTCTTCCCCTTCGCCAAGCCAGAACCATCCCCATTGGTTTGCGGCCAATCCGCCATCGGTGACAGCTACGCCGCAATCTGTCGGAACTATTCCAGAGTCCGTGGTGTTGATTCGCGTTGCGTTGTAGTTCGAAGTAGCAACCCCGCTCAGGATCACTTTGCAAAGATGCCCGGTGCTCGTTGCCGAGGTAGCTTGCAGATAACGGTAAATACCGCTGTCTGCTTTAACTTCCCAGCCCGGCTTATAATCCGGGACCGAAGTTGCTACCCCGGTGCCCTTATCCACAGATCCTTGCGTGAAGTTCACGTAAGGATGGTTAAAAGAAATTCTAGCCATTGTTTCCTCTTAAGAATCAAACATGACGCCTTGCAGGCGTGCGTTGGAGCAGGTCAAATTGCCCATCCAGATAATCAGCTGGCACCACACTTCGGCGTTAATGGAACGCAGCTCTTCGAGCGGCTCCATGTTTGCGTCCTTGTGGTAGCGAAGCTTGAGGTATTTGGTATTCAGGAAATAACTGCGGTCAGTCGCGATGTAGGTCTGTCCGCCGAAGCTAACGCCCCCTGACATCACAACCGGAATGCCGAGATACTCAAGCTCTCGGAAGCCAGCATCGACGCCGCGCGCTTCACTCGTAATCCGCTGCATCGCGAACATCGCGCTTTGCAGGAACTGATAGTGAGACTGCCCAGCAAGAATGATCGTCGGCTTATCGCTACCTCTGCGGAGGTAGTTGATCATGTAGTTGTAATAATCCTTGATGTTCGATGCTGACGTAGCAGCTCCGCCCGGCGCCGGTGCGGTGCTGTCGGTGGTCGTTGCGAACTTCGCGTTTCGGTAAAACGCGTTACCCGACACGCTTCGGTCGATGGCGCCATATACCCCCGTCGTCGGAGTGCTCGAGACCGCAGCTTTTAGGCCCGTTACCTGAAGTGAGCTGTCGGCGGTCCCATCACTGATGAGGTCAGCTTCGAAGTTGTTAAGGAAACTTTGCTCTGCGATCTTGTATCGGCTGGCAGACAGGTCAATAAACCCGTCCGGGCCGCTGTTGATGCGCTTTTCGAGCCCCGACATTACAACAGCGATCGCGATTTGCTTGTGCGCAAACTCCGCCGCCGTCATTGTGTAGTTGAGCGCGGTATTAAGCGGCTGCGCGTTGTAATAACGCTGATACGTAGCGTTTTCCGCGTAGCTCATTTCTTCCACAATCGAGCGACCGCCTGAGTAAGACTCAAGACCATCGTTTTCTTTCATGGAGCGATAGAGCGCGATGTGATTCGAGATGTTATCCCGAAGCACCTTCATCCGGCGTCTGCCGGTAGTGGTTACATATTCAGTTAAGCCCGGTTCTGGCATGACCTACTCCGCTAAAAGCGGGTAAGTCTTTCAGCGGCTCCTAGTGTTGTTTATTTCCAAATACTTCGTAGTAAGCCGCCTCTGCGGACTCTCGCGCCGTCTCTGTTGATTTAGGTTCGGCCATGCGAGGAATCGCGCCATTTCCGCCGCGCGAACGCAGGGAAGATGAAGCTTGTCTTACGGTTTGAATGTCGTTCGGAGTCAGTCTCTGACTTGTCGGGGATGGAGTCGCGACGCCGCGATTTTGTCTGTCTTGGGTAAGGGCCTTAGAGTACCAGTCCTTCCAAGTTAGCGTCGGGTTGTTCTCCCGGAAGTACGTGACGAGGTGTTGAATCCTGTCTATACCTTCTTTGCTATGCAATTCAGGCCATTTAAAGCGGCCGTCGTGCATTTCGCGCTGAAGCTGCCTAACTTCATCAGTCGCGCTTTCTATCGCGCGTTGTTGATTCTGTTCGGCGTTCTTAGCTTCCAATCTGCGGTCAAACTCTTCCGCCGTCAAATATTCTTTTTGCGGTTGTTGCGCTTGCTGCTGCCGGGCGGGTGCTTGCGTCTGCCCGTTCAGCCGGGCCGCGAGCTTTTCAAGCGTTACTCCCCGATGATCCATCATCTTAAGGATCGCGCCTTCGCTATCCCCGTTGATCTCTTTTTGGTAGCGAAAAAACTCGTCTATCACCTGCGCCCGGGAAAAGTGCGCGGGAAGATCGAGGTCTTTCCAATGCCTGTCGATAACCTGATTGATCTCCTTAGCCGTAGCCGTTTCGCGCTGGAGGTCTTGCCAAACTTTTGTGGTCTTACCCTGAACGTTTTTGAACCACGTACTGACATTCTTCTGAACAACAGGCGGCTGCTTTAGAAACCATTCTTTGTCTTCCACCGGAAAGCCTTGCGGCGGCTCGTAGCGCTCAGCGGGGGCTGCTTCTGCCGCTTGCTTAGTATCGGCCGGCACAAACGTCTGGCGCTTTTTGAACTTCTTGGCGCTTGCAAGCTTTCGGGCGGCATCGCTGAGGTCGCTCGGCTTTTCCTCTGCCGGAGGCGCTGCGTCCGCTGGCTTTTCGCCCTCTTCCGTCTCAGCCTTTGCCGAAAGCTCTTCCCATACGGCGCGCGCCGTCTCTTCGGCACTTTCGGGCCGCTCGGGTGTCTCCTCCGCCTCTACTTCTTCAGTCTCTAGTTCTTCCGTCTCGATCTCGTTCTCGTCGGTCATAATCGCCTCTACTCCTGTTGCGGTCTATCCGCTTGCATCGCTCTCGGTCTAGTTCGGTCATCGGTGCCATCTTGTCCCGGCACTCGTAAAAGCTTCGCGCTAAGTCCTCGCGCAGCTGCTCGTCATACTCGCGCGTCTCAAATGGGTTCTTTTGCTTGAAGCCTTCCACGTTATTGCCGACCTCTATAAAGCCCTGCTCTCGTAGGCTGCGCCGGTAGGCGGATTTCGACGTGTAAGTCTTGCAATCCGCGTGACTCAGCATCGGCTCCATTTCATCCGTATGCGTTGCCGGTGCTTCCACTTCACGCTTGGCTTCTGTGCCGACTTCATACAGTCCGCGCTCTTCGCTCCAGGTGTATTTAACGCCTGATTTCACGATACATACTCCGATGGATGATACTCAGGCGGCGTAGTGCCTTCCCAGCGCAGATGCTCAACATGGATCGACGGGTCGCATATCGCTTGGATATCTAGCCGCTGTAATCGCTTAAAGAATGAAAAATCCTCGCCTAACGGCGGTATATGGTCGAACGGGTTTTCCTTCAGCTCTTCGAGTATCCGCACAAACACACGATCTCGGACAAGCAAACAGCCAGCCCCCGCGCATTCGACTTCGATGTAATTAAATTGGTCAACCGCCTGCGTTTGGAACTGAATAACGCGTGACGTGATGTTCTCTTTCCACTTGAACAGAACGGGAGAATGCGGCCGCTGCTTAAACTGATATAAACCCGTCAACACGTCCAAATCATGCTGGTGAAATCGCGCCAGCATCCGATGTAAGGTGTTCGGCGGGAACTTGTTATCCGTATCGAGCATAAGCACCCAATCGCCTTTCATCTTGTCGACGATTTCGTTACGCGCTTGGAAGTGCAGCGAAGTCGTCGGTGTCATGTAGAAGATTTCGCCGTCAATATACTTTGAGTTGTAAACGATAAAGTCAGTCCACGACTTAACAAACGGCGTGGGGATAGTGGGAACGCCGCCCATGAACGCTACCGTACCGATGTATTTTGTTTGCTTTCTCACGCGCGCATCTCCAGCAATGGTTCATGAACAATCGGCTCGCCTTGCGCCTTTGTCGCTTCCATAAGCCATTGCAATACGAACCGCTCCCAATCAAAGCGCTTGCGAGCAAAGGGCATCATCTCTTTTCTGACCGCCTCTTGCCGCTGCGGGTTCGACCAGTAGACGATAGCCTGCGCGAACTCCGCTCCAACTACCGGATCATGCGCTTCGCCTTCTATCGCTTGGCCGAAATGCACGTTCTCGTCCAGCGCAGCAACCGGCGAGACAATCGGGATTGCGCCAAGCGCCTGCGCTTCCATGCTTGTAATGCACGACGTTTCACTAAAATCCGTGCGGTAAACCCACATTCCGGTCTTTAGCCATTCCCGATAAAGCTGGTCTTGCGTGATGCGGCCGTGAAAGGTAATGCCCGGCACGGTTTTCATCAACCTTTCGCATTCGTCGGCTTGTCGCTGGAGGTGTGGCATTCCGGTGAGCTTGCGGAGGTTGTTAAATCCGTAAAATGCATGGAGGCTAAGTCGCGGCTCAAAGTCTCTAGCGACCGCGAATGCACGAATAACGTTTGCCAATCCCCTGTCTGGAGAGCTTGCATACATGATGCGATACGGATCGCGCACAATTCCGTCTTTTTCCGCCTCTGCGATGAGTTCGGGCTTAAGGCCATTGCTAGTCACCATGATTTTGTCGGCGGGAAAGTAAGGCATTTCCTCTAGGCAATACTTCTTGTGCCATTCGCATAAGCACATCATTTTATCTAGCTTTGCGAGGCGTTCAGCGTTGAACGTGTGATAGTGCCAGTCCTGATTCATCAACCACAGCGTTTTGCCGGGGTGCTCTTCCGTGAAATTATCAAGCGCATCGGGACAGCGGTACAGAACCCAAACCCCGTCTTGCGTCCAGTCAACCTCTTCGATCTTTTTCCAGATAGTTCCGCGCCACTCGCCCGGGCAGTCGTCGGGTATCGGTGCGTAGGTAATGACTTCATGCCCCTGCCGAGCTAAGCGCCAGGCCATCTCCACGTGTGACGTTTCGCTGCCGCCGATGCCTTTCTCGATGCTGTTTCTCCAATCCCATTGTTCGAACGCAACAGGGCTGTAAAGTATAAATCTCATAACCAATCCCAAATGCTAGCAATCATCATGTTCAGCTTCTTGCGCTTTGCTTCCAGCGACTTCTTAACCATCGCGCCAACGCGCTCGAGCATCGTCGGCAGGTCTTCCTCCTGCGCGTTCAACGCTTCATCAACGTAAGTCTCCACCTCCCCAGGTTCGAGCTCTAACGTCTCCGCCAGCTGCTTTACGTATTTCTTTTTGCGCCGCTTAATACGCCGAACTATCGGCGGCGTATGGCCTTGGTGCGCGATGGGCTTGAGGAAGAATAGGAGCGTCATCCGACCCCCATTGTCATTAACTTCCCAGCGGTGCTAGCTCCCGCCGCCGGAACAGCTCGGATCTCAATCACCCGAGCGCGGTATCCGCTCGATGTTCCGCCGCCAACCTTTGTAGTTGTGCCCCAGCTAGAAACTCCGCCGTTAGTATCGTGTCCGCTCGCTTCATCAGTCGCGTCCACATCATCAACGCGGTTTGTCATACCCGTAGGCGCACCTAGATCGTTATCGACCGCCCGGTGCCCCGCGAAACCGACCGCCCAGGAAGTGCCGTCCGTAACAACAAACGTGCCCGGGTCGTTATAGCTAACCGTTGCCGACGATGCGCCCGTGTCAGAGTCAACGCCTACCGGTGCCGCTGTATTGCATCCCGAATATTGAAGAGCTACGAGCGTTGTCGCATTCGTAAACGTGCCGCTTCCGGTGTCGGAGCCTGACGCAACAACGCGATACACTAAAACACTAGAGCAGGTATTCGCTCCAGCCGCCCCGGTCGGTGCCACAGTCCAAGCGTTCCCCGTTGGGGCGGCCGGAACCGTTGGGGCGGTATTCGAACCATCCCGAAAAGCAAATACCAGCTGAATATAACCCGCCACCGGGCTAGCAAATGTAACCGCGTTTGTTCCGCTCGTGCCGTTTACGAAACCGATTGCCATTTATTTGTAAAACACGTTGATGATTATATCGTTTGCCCCAGGCGCGCCGGTGTCGTTATCCGCAACGCCCGTTCCTGCGCCGACACAAATGCCAGTCGCGAAGGCAATACCGTGCCCGGAGCCAAACAACCCTGCAAGATCGTCAGAGGCGTTTCCCGGTATGCCAAATGTGATGACAGGTGTGCCAGTTCCGAGAGTTCCGCTTGTCGCATCGTAGAACTTAACCCACCTCGTCGCTGTGGCCGTGTTCGTGATCCACATGCCGTATATGCAGCCGGCGCTGTTCTTAACAACTTCAAGCGTGCCTTCGTCGAGATCGATGCTGCGGAAGATCGATAAGCCCCCCCCCGTGTGCGGCTGCGGCGTTACAATCACCTTCCGATCAAGCGTCATCCGGGGAGCACCCATATCCCCTTCGTCTACGGAATCCGTCGCTGTCTCATCCGCCTGTAAGCCGATGCCTAGGACTTTCGACGTGCCCGGCGTGTACCCCGCGTCGTCGCTATAAACCGCGTCGTCAATCAACTGGAGCGAGGTGAGCGCAGCGCCATCGACCTGCACCGCAAACGTTCCTGCGTTTGTGACGGCGTGAGAGCCGACCGTAACCGTTCCCGTTATTGGAATCCCGGTTGACGCAATAAACCGAAGCTTTGCAGAGATCGATCCCGTCGCACTCGCCGCATCAGCATTCGCGCCGAACGGATCGGCGGGGACTGATGTTACGTCCACATCTCCAATATCAACCCCGGAGTTAGCCGCCAGCTTGCCGATTGCGTTTGCGCCCGCCGGGAGAGCATTACTTATCGCCGTTACCGCGCCGACCGTGGTTACTGTTGCAAGTGTTTGGGCTGCCGCAATTTCAACAGCGCCTATTGTTACCCCCGAATTTGCCGCTAGTTTCCCGATCGCATTTGTCCCGGCCGGGAGTGCACTCACTACTGCGACAGGTAATGGCTTAGCAGCAGATACCGCTCGAAGCGTATCGCTGGTATCCTCCCAAAGCATCGCCGTGCCGGTAATACTCGCATCGGTGTCCGCTTCTGTGTATTGCGTTCCGCCGCCGAAGCTCGTGATCTGATCGCCGCTACCGTCGACAACGGCAACCGCTTGGGGGTTTGAGTTGGAAAGATCCTTAACCGTCGCCTTGATCGTCGGATCTACGCCGTCCAGTACAGCGCCATCCCCGCCCGACGTGGGAGATCCGCTAGCATCGACCGTATGAACATGCTGGATCAGCTTCCGCGTTGCTCCGGTGCCGATCTCAGTAGTTGCTACCGGGTAATCGCCCAGCAGCCAGTTAGATACGCGCTGAATTACGCTCGCCATTATTCAGCCCCCGCATCTTCGTAGACTTCTTCATGCGTAAAGCTGCCGTCATCGTTCTCAACGCTGCGGATCTTCTTCTTCCGCGGCTTCCCGTCCGCGCCGTCTCCGGTGTGAACGTGAATCACGGGCATAGCTTGAGGCTTGGCGTCTTGTTTTGCTGCAATAGACGCAATCGCCTCAACTAAATGCCCCCGATGGTCGCTCCGGTCCTCGTTATTCAGCCGCCGCTCTTCGATAAACTTCTCTTTTTCGTCAAGCACTGCCTTGTATTGCTCGATCTGAACGCGCATACCGTCCAGCGCTTGCTCTGATGCTTTCATTTGCGCGTCTATCTGCACTTTCATCGCCTCGATCTGGTTATCAGCGGCGATCTTCTGCATTTCCACCTGCATTTTCTCGCGCTCGAGCTGCATGGTTACCTGAAGCTCTTGAGCTTTCAGCTGCAATTCTTGGAATCTCAGCTGGATCTCTTGGCCTTTGACCTGAAGATCGGACTGCGACTGCTGCATATCCGCCTGGATCTTCTGCTGGTCGGATTGCGCCTTAATTTGCGCTACTTGCACTGACTTATCTTCCGGCGGAGGCGGCGGCGGAGCTTTTGAGGCTTCAAGCATTGACTGCATGGACTGCTCTAGGTCGTCCTCGACTTGCTTGCCCTCGCGCATCGCGCGAACTGTCAGCTCAACGGCCTTGGCAGCTACCGGCATGAACGCAGGCGGCACATGCTGAAGAGCCGTAATGCCTTCGAACATAGTCTTTGCCAGGTTGTTCTTATGCTCAACCTCGCTTTCTATATCCATGTTGATGGTGGAATCCGTTTCGATCTCGAGCCGAACGCAGCGCTCTTCGTCGTTCTTCAGCAGCTGCAATGCCTGAACAAATAGCGGCGCTTCCGTCTGCTGATTCATGAACTTGTAGCCCATGATCTCAGCTAGCTTTATCTCCGGGCATTTCTGAAGATACAGGTCGCACATGATTTCTATGGTATCGCGCGCCAGCCGCTGCACTTCGCGCTGAAGCACGGAGAACCGCACGGACATGTGCTTGCCCTTCAGCTGTTGCGCCCCTAGCGTTTCGTTCGGGTCCGTAATCCCGCGATAGATATCGGGAATGCCCCACAGGTCGAAGAACTCATTTTTAAAATCAGCGATGACAGCTTTGAGCTCGGTAACGCCCTTCGCAATCTGGTCGGTAGGAAAGAAGTGGATCAGCTTATCTAGCGTGCCGTTAGGGCCGAGCAATGTATCGAGATCAGCAACACCAATGAATTGCCCTTCAGCCGCAATAGCGTTCAGCTCTGCCAGCTCCGGCTTGGACGCATCGAATACGCCGACCTTCTTAAGCGCTAATATCTGCCGCCGCAGCCGGTCAAATGCTCCATGCACCTGATCAATCAGGTCCGAAAGCTGCACATACGCCGGGCGGGTAAACATATCCTCCGCGCCGAACGTGCCGAGCATGAACGGAGCGCATGGAAAAAAGTCCTTCAGCTTATAAGGATCTCCCCCATCTGGATTGTTCTCATGCTTCAGCCATTCGCTGTAGCCGGGCGACAGGTAGTAAACCTTCCGTTTCTTCTTGTCCCAAATCTCAGTGATGGTAGCGAAGTGAGCAGGCAGCCCCTTAATCTCCTTGCTGCGGTCTTTATCCTTGCCGTTCCCCATCGGCGAGAACGTCAGCTCGGTTGCTGCGTCCTCGCCGAAGGTTTCCTCAACTTCCGTCCGCGTTAACAGCGTATCGAACGACATCCAGTCGATCTCGCCCTGGTGCCTAGCGTTTGGCGTGTGCCTACCGTCGCGATAGTGCCAAGGCTCTGTCTCACATTTGATGTAGTCGAGCCGCTGCTCAATATTCATCATCATCTGCCCGCCATCTTCGTAGGGCACATGAACGTCGCTAACGGCCGAATCAAAGATCACCCGATTGGTAATCTTTTCAGACATAATGAAGTGCGTAACAGCGAGCGCCATCGTGCGGTCAAATCCGCTGGTTTTAACGAGATACTTGCCAAGCCGCTCCGCCATGACAGCAGCAAGCCGGGCAACAGGGTCTTGCATCTCCTTAAATGACTTCTCGGTAACAATTACCGGCGTCCGGGAATAAAGCGCCGGCTGAATAGTGCGAACGCATGACCAGAACAGCGGCAGGTGCGTTGTTACCTTACTGTTACGCTCGCCCCGCGCCTTGCCCTGCTCGTTCAGATACTCATCGAACGCAGCATCCACGTCCTTTTTCCAGCCGTCGGCCGCGTTATCGTAAGCCTGCAGCTGCGACCGCCAATAGTGCAAGCTTGGCTTGCCCTCTTCCTCCGGGTCTTTCTCAGCGGCGTCTATGGGGCTATCAGAAATGTTTTCCACCGCTCCTTGCCTTTTGCTGCTTCACCATCTTGACCGCGTCCTCAAACGTCGGGCCTTTGGTGGCTTCTTTGATTTGCTTCATAATCTTGTCGACATCGGGTATCGGCTTGTCCTTTGCGGGCGCTAGCGCCATGCAGATAAGGCGAATAACGTCGCAAGCGTGAGTTGCTTCGCCTGATTCGGCAGCGTCCTCGTGCTTCTTGGCTTCGTTCGGGTGTCTTGGCAGGGCTGGTATGTAATCCCGCGCGAACTTGCATTGCTCCTGGATGTAGAGCATGGGGTAACGGGTCTCTATGTTGAGGTCCATCTGCTTGCCGATCAGCGCATCGCGCATCGCGACCCAGCCTGTTACCCGGGACGTATCGCCAAGCGTTAATTTACAACCTTGATCAGCGAAGGTTTTGGCAATGGTTTGTCCTCCTTCTTCGCCTCGATCAGGGAACGGGTAACTGTCAGTGAGAGTGATGACATTTCTCTCCTCATCAGCAGGACTTCTCTCGATAATGCCTCTAGCAATGTCAGCATTTCGCATGCCAAGTCCCTTAGAGGGGTCGTCTTCACGCGCTCCATACCATTCTCGGTAGATAATTTTACTGCCGCGGGGGAACCAGAACCGTTTCGTTGATTTGACATAAGCGCCGTCCTTAAAACTCCATGTGTCTGCATCAAACATCTCGCCGTCCGACACCGCTGCCCAATAACAGCAGAAGGGATCAGCCGAGCCCCAGTCAAAGCCGCGATACCGATACCAGTGCGCAGGCGGTAGGAAGTCGGGGATTACGTGACGGTCCTCATCCCAACAATCGAAGAAGTCACCGATAGGCGCGTCCCAATTTGAATCCAAAAGTGCGGATGCTGTGGCGGCGTCAAATGAGCCCATGATACGCCCGCGCGTTGCTTCCTCGTCCTCGCTCGGATTGTCAGCCACCCTCGCCTCAATATACTGGCGCGTAAAACCGTGAGCCATTTCAATAGACCCCATCGGACGCGCCTTCACGAAGTGCCGCCGGAAGTAGGACATCGAAACGCCCATTGGATTAGCGCCGTAAAGTATTCGCGGGAACATGCCGCGATACTGCTCCGGTAACGCCGCTTGCATTTCGACTGTCATCGTGCACCAGCCGCGGAACATGCGGATAAGCCGCTCGGATATTTGAGGAGCTTCGTCGATAAACAGCACGTGCGTTCCAACCCCTTGAGCGCTGTCCAGCTGCCGTTCATCTTGGCAGTGGACGTACACGATCCGGCTGTCGTTATAGAACATGACGTTGTCTTGCGTGACTGTAGCGAGCTTACGATCAACGAGCGGGCGCAAGAGATCCCGAAACCCCATTGGACCAAATACGTGGTTGGAGAGAATGTCGTCCCGCTTCTTACGAATGAGTTTGCATTGAAGCTTAGGTATGGCGAGACACCAAATACAGAGCGCAACGCGTCCCAGGTGCGATTTTCCGCCGCGCGTGCTACCTCCGTATAAAATTTCCCGAGCTGGCGAATTGAGCGCCGCGAGCTGCTTAGGCCAAAGTTGAAAGCACAGTTCGATCTCATTCACGAGGTAGCTTTTTCTCTTCTATGGTTAGCTTAATGGCTATTGCCCCACCATCCGCTCCCGTTACTGTCGCATTCTGTTGCCCCCATCTCTTAGGCGCTAGTTGCGATGCCTTCCATTTGCGCATTTCGCACTGAAGCTTCGCACGCTGGACGGCGGCGGAGTTGGTGATCATTCGCGTATCGCCGCCTTCCTTGATGTCAAGAATGTCTTGGCTCTTATCGTCCGCGATTTCTATGCACTCATCCGCGTAGAAATCAGCCTGGTCCTCGCGCGCACGCGCGTATTGGCCAGAAAAGTCGGGGTTATCGTTACGCCACACCCGCACAGTTTCGCGCGTTGGCATGCCTTCGCTCTTGCAAATAGTCCGCAAGCTTTCGCCGTTAGCCAGCCGGTCACAAATGCTCTTCGCTAGTTCCTGCGTATACATAGAGGGTCTGCCCCCCTTAGCCATGGCTATCCTATGTCCGATTCTTCTACGCTAAGAGTGACCTGGATATCGTTTGCGGCTACTGCGTCCCATGCACCTTTAGCCACGAGCACGCCGTATATAAATTGCGGCGTGCTGGCGCTTGAGGAGTAAACACAAATTGGATTGGTGTTAGTCGCAATGTGAACAGCGCCACCGGAGTAGGCAAAGTATTGCGTAGCCGCTGTAGTGCCGAACGCTACGACTCCGCAGATGGTGAGCTGCTGTGCGGCTGTTGGAGCGAAGGCAGCGTTAAGGGCGCCGTAGGTTGTGGCAGCGGGCTCTGAGCTAAACAGCACAAGCTCGGCAGCAATTCCTTGTAAGCCTGCATCTGCGATCACAGCTTGAACCAGTTTACCGATTCTTGGCCCTGACTGGTTAAATACCCGGAATGCCATTGCCGTTGTGTGCATGACATCGCCGGTGGCATATACAGCTGTGTCTAATACCGGGACTACGCTTGAAACTAAAATTCTACCCATTTGGTCTCCTGTTAAATGAGAGTAAGAAAGCCGGTGCGGCCAGAATGGAGGAACAAACGAAGGCGGCCGCACCGGCCGGCAAGGAAAATCGTTTTATCGCGTCAACCACTTCCACAATTTAAAAAGAGCCTTGAAGGCCCATACGAGGGATATCGTTCTGCTACTTTCTTCTGCCGAGAGCTCGAGCTCGTCGTCAGCGGTCGTCATAATATCTACTAACGCCCTACGATTATCTGATCCTTTAGCTCCTCATTCTGTTTCTCGAGTCCGAGAAGTTTGAGGCTCTTATGGATCGCGCCGATAATAAGGGTAACGAGACTGATATTCAGAACAGTGTCGGGGGAACCGCCCAAGCCGTTGATGAAGTTAATCACCCACAAAATCATTGCTCCGTATGGAGTTCCGCCGTAGACAAGATTGAGCTCATGAAGAATGACAAGCGCTATCCCGAAAGCGACTTTCAGCCCGTTTGCCGGGAGTTTATCGAGAAACCCTTTAACGTATTTCAGAAGGAACTTTTGCACGATCCAGTCTTTCATTGTGGCTGCTCTCCCAGGTCGACGGTCGTATCGTCGTCAGAAAACGAGTCGTTATCGTTAACAACAACGCCGTTGTGGCAGCCGTTAACATTGATGGTGATGTCCTTGAGCCACACGCGGAAAACTCGCAGGACGCTCCCTTGATCGAGGCCGCTCTCAACTTCTTCGACTGCCGTTGCTTCGCCGCCGGTATCTTCTTCGGCTGCGTCAACCGCTTCTTCGGCGGACGGTGCTTCGATAGTGACCGGGCACCCGTTATCTTCGGTTACACTGGAACTCTGCGGGGCAGTGACCGAAGTATCATCTTCCTTCCCGCTGCCGAGTCCGCAGCCGGAGAAGGCAACTACCGCGAGCATAATGAACGCCAGCAAGACGAAAGAGCTGATAATACCGAGGACTAACTGAATGTTACCTTTCATGGCAGTCTCCGTTCTTTACGATTTAGTACGTCCTTTGCCGTTCTCGAACTCTTGAAAGTCGTCCGTAAGTCGCCGAAGCCGTTCTTCGAGTAGGGCCACTTTGTGACTAACTGCGCCGACCGCGTTCGCAAGATCGTGCTTCGCCTCGCGCAGCCCTTTAATGTTCTCGTCAACCTGGCTAAGGCTTCTACTAAGCAGAAAGCCGAGTAAGCCAAGAACAACAGTGCCGACGAACCCAATCCAAAACTCAATGCTGACCACATTGTTCCGCTCCGCTGGTCGCCGCTCAAACAGAGGGGCTTGTGATTTTTGTGCCTTCCGCGGGGGATCGTTCGCAACTTTTGGCGAAAAGTAGAAGTGAGAATCTGGCGGGCGCTATCCCCGCGTCCAGCGGTAGGTGAGGAGAGCGTTTTTTGTTCGCACTGAGGTTTCTATTTGGCGCACTTGCGTGGAGCTGAGGCCAAGATACTGCTGCACTTCGAGCCAGCTAAACATCTCCCCTTCCCATCGGACGCCTTCGAACCATTCGAGCGCCCTGCGGCGCGCATGTTTGCAGTATCCGAGCGATACAACGCCCATGCCTAGCGCGTCTTTAATCGCCTGGCAGAGGACCGCCCGAAGCATTTGGCGGCATTTATCCGCTTCCACTACGTGCGGATGCCAATAGACCTGAGCGTATTCGTGGGTGCCCATAAACGGGCGCTCGAGATCCGGAATGCCGCGGCGAGAAGTAATAACGGGGTACTTTCTCGCGCCTTGCTTCATTTCTTCGGCGGATCAAATTCGACATGCAGATGGTCAACCTCGAGCACCACGTCAAATTCATTGCCCAGAGCCTCGCTAACGTCCTCCGTAAGCTCTTTTAACTCCGTGGGCATGATGTCCCGGGTCCGCGCATCAAAGGCGTATCCGCCATAATGCCGCGATGTGGGCATATGCTTACCGTTGGAAACTGATGTGATGACCAGATCGGCGCTATATTTCTTGAAAACGGACTCGGCTAGCATCATTGCTAGGACCGTTTCGGGTTTGACCCCGGCGAGCTCTACACCTGACTTAAGCCGCATGAACACCGATGTCTGAAATGGGACTTTAAGTATGATGCCGGACATATTGTCCGAAATCAAGCACTTCGAAACTTTACATACGGTCACGCTTCAACCGGCCGTTTTGTCGAAAACTAAAGTTCGAGACGTATGTAAAGAAGAGCGCTAAGGCGCGGAGGCTACAAAAAAGTTACGATTATTTTGTTAAAGCGATTGTATTCGAGAGCCGATTATCTTTTTAGTTGAATCTATGTGCAACCTCATGTAGTCTCAATGATGTTCCGTTCGGAACGCATTCACGACTGTAACCTATACATCTTAGGTAAAGTCGGGAATTGCTTCTGAACGGGTGAATAAACCGTGTAGAGGCATATGAAATTCGAGTTAGACCCCCAGGTAGTAAAAGAGGCTGAAGAGTTGGGCCGCCTGTGCGTAGCCCATCGCAAGATGACCGCGCTTAGCGAGCTCCCGAGCTCGGAACAGCCCCGGGCCATGTTCTTTATCCTGTTCGACCGGCTGCCGCTTGAAGCACAGCGCTGGCTTGTCGAGAAGTTCGGCGGCCAGGTGTTCGAAGATTCCCGCGACATGAACGAGGACGAGTTAGATGCTTGGTATGCGAACCTTGATCCCATTGACCACGGCCTAGCTACCGGAGACGACGGCGAGCCGCCGATGGTCGATGTGTGGGTTGTTGACCACAAAGACTGGCTCGAGACGCCGGAAGAAGCCAAGGACGAAGAAAAGGCCCTGCGCTACTGCGCTGAGCTGATGTATGGCGACTACCCGGAGATGTCGAAGCTCCTGCTCAATGACTCCTTCCTGACTTCGCGGGGGGTGCAATGAGCGCCAACCTCCCGGCGCTGATAAGCGCGCAAGATCTGACCACGATTTCCGCCCTGGCGAAGACCTTTCACCTGTCGGGGCTGTTCTCGGATACCAAAAGCGAAGCACAGGCGATGGTGAAAATCATGGCCGGACGCGAAATGGGCTTAGGCCCTTTCGAGTCGATGCGGGATATCAACATCATCCAGGGCAAGACGGCGCTTGCTGCTGCGCAGATCGGTGCCCGTATCCAGCAATCGGGCGGGAACTGGGAACCGCTGCAATTCGACGAGAAAGGGTGCGTCCTGCGCTTTACCCGGGACGGTAAGACCCTCAAGCCGGACATCTCTTTCAGCTACGAGGATGCCACTAAGCTCGGGCTGACTGGAAAAGATAACTACCGAAAACAGGCCCGGACGATGTTGTTCTGGCGCGCTCTGACCATGGGCGCTCGGATGTTCTTTCCGGGGGTATTTGGCGGACCGGTATACACGCCGGACGAGCTTGGCGGCAAAGTGATGGATGCGGACTTTGAACCCGCTCACGAGCCGGTCAAGACCAATGGAAACGGCAAAAAGCACCTTGAGCAGGGAGGCATATGGCCGAAGGTTGACGACGTAGCGCAGCCCCCCGCCCCGGAAGAGATTCCGGTCATAGCCACTGACGAGAACCCCTGGAAGCACAAGCTCGAAGGCGCGGAGATCAACGGCCAACGGTTCCAATATTCCGGCCGGCGGCTGTTCGAGATGAAGATCCCTATTCTCGAAAAGCTCCTAAAGCCGGTGAACGCGGAGAAAATCACTATCACGGACAGAAATAACATCTGTTCGGCGCTGGCACAGAAAGACCGTGCGGATGCTGCGGCTGCTGATTATTTGGCGGAGCTGGATCGGATGGATGCGGAAGATTTTCAGCGGGACGGGGTGCCAGAGTTTGAGGCGGACGTTAAACCGCCGGTTACTTAAAAGGATCTCCACCTCCAAACGGAGAAAAGCGCCAGCGCTGCCAGCCTGAACACCTGGGAAGCTTGGCAAAGCTAAGAGCTGCTTTAAGCCTTACGCGCCTTGTCGGTCGGCGCGGGAAAGAAAACTGACCCACTTCGTATGCAGCAGGAAAGCACGGATGGCGCACGTAAAAGACGCTTACACGTTTCTACACGACGCCAACGCAAGGAACGACGGAAAGATGCTGCAGCTCAGAGCAGCACACGGACTACAGGGGTACGGCTTTTATTTTTGCCTTTTAGAACTTATGCGAGAAGCTTCAGATTACAAACTGCATGAGAGATTCACCGCTGGTTACGCGTTGTCGCTCGGACTTGAGCCGGAAATGTTCGGCTCTCTCCTTGGCGGATGCGTCGACTCCGGTCTGCTCTGCACTGAGAATGGCGCGATTTGGTCGCCTTCCTTTCTCCTGCGCATGCAAGTGTATGATCTGAAAAGACAAAAGTTAAGAGCAAATGCTTTGCAAAAGCAAAGCAAAAGCTCAGCAAATGTATATATAGAGCAAGAGCAGGAGCAAGAAAGTAACGAGGGAGAGTGTGAGAGGGAGACCGAACCGCTGAAGCTCCGCCCATTTCAGCAACCGGATGCGCGTGGAAATCCTCGTAAGCAGCACCCGAAGTTCCCTGCTTTGTTTTTTTCGGATCTCGAAATCGAGACCATCGAAAGCCGCTTAACAAAATCCGGCCTGCTTAAAGAAAACCACCTCCACGCCTACATGAAGGTTGAGCAGTGGTTTTTAGAAACCCCTAAAGGCCGCAAAGCCTATCCGGGCAGTTCAAACCATATGCGCCGCGTAATCGATTGGGGCCTAAAGGCCGCTCTTGAGCTTCAGCGGTCGTCAGATAGCGCAAAATTAGCAAATGGAAGGTTGAGATGATTTTGGATCAAACCCTTAGAGAATTTCTAGCAGGACTGGAGCCCGGCCGGCGCTTACGTGTGCTTCTCGGCTGGCAAGCCAGTAACGCTCGAAAGCTTGGGGGCACCACCGGCATTCCAAACGAATATATTTGTAAATTCATGCACGGCGATCACGGTCGCCTGCGAGGTTCGCGGATTCGAGATGTCTGTAAGGCGCTAGAAGTCCCGGAAGAAGTGTTTAAGGAGCTTCTATGAAGCAAACGAACTGGCTTTATCGCTCCTATCCAGAGACCCCCGGCTATCAGCCGCGCGAGACCAGCCAGGCCGCGGCCCGAGCAGTCCGCAAGGACGCCAAGCGCGAAACGCACGAGCGGATCTTGGCATTGCTCGCCGTGCGCCCCATGACGGCCGATGAGATTGCTTTCGATCTCCGGCTTTCAATTCTCTACATCCGCCCTCGCGTGACGGAGCTGGCAACAGATTTTTACGTTCTTGGTGAACTGATCCGAGCTGCGCGGATCGAGGACTCCGGTATTCGCCGGAAAAACCTAAGCGGTAAGTCGGCAGCGGTTTGGCAACTAAAGGTTAGAAAATGAAAGGTGAACGAAATGAAACAGGTAATGACACTTGCAGTACCGCCGATACTGGTTGGCTTGTTGATGTGCTGTTACTGCACGGAGTTCGGCTCGGAAAGATTTCGGGCGAGACTGATATCGCAGATGTCCGCGAGCGCTTACAGTGCGCCGTCTCCCGAGCCGTTGTTGAGCCAGGTGATCGAGCAGGAGCGCCGGAAGTGGAATCTTCCGAAGGGGCTAATCGAAGCGGTGATAACAGTCGAGAGCAACTGGAATGAACACGCCTACAATCCCGAAACGAACTCTTCTTGCGCCCGACGTGGTCGTAAAGATTGCGCCAGTGCTGGCCTTATGGGTCTCGTCAGCCGATGGCACGGCAAGTGCGCCACGCGGGACTACGCTTGCCAAATTAGGAAGGGCGCTAAGCACTTGGGAGAAGGCTATCGAGCTACTGGCACCGTTTGGGCAACGGCCTGTCGTTACAACGGTGTCGGTAAGGCGGCTGAGATTTACGCAAACAAAGTTATCAGGGAGTTCGAGATCTGGAAGCGCTTAGGCTGAACACCTAGCGCCACCGCGGTCTGTACGACGCGACGATGGCAGTAGAAGTAAGGGCAAACAATTACGGGCATGCGCGGAGTCGATTAAGTGTTACGAGCGGCGTTTATGATTTGGGTCAACCTTTTCCTTACAGGGGATGGCATGGCCTCATTTAAAGCGCTTCCTAAGCAAACTCGGCACTACGCGATCACGAACACTGCTGAATTATTGCCGCTTTCGAGCTTGATAAAGCAATTCCTGGATGAGGAATGCGTCACGCAAAAAACCAGAGAGATTTATGAGGTGGGACTGAGGTACTACGTTCAGTTTAGCGAAACCAAGCTCCGCCGCTCGGCTGCCACTCTTACCTATTCCGACATTACGCGAAAGCTTGTTGCCGACTTTAAAGACGCGCGATTGGAGATCGACGCACCGGCCACGGCTGAGATTCGGGTGCGCACAGTAAAGCGTTTTTGTAACTGGATGCAGGAATGCCATCAGGTAAGAAACCCGGCGCGCGAAGTTCGCGGCGTTGAAGTTCCCGAGACTGAATTTAAGGGGCTGACTGACGGGCAGTATCGCCGACTGGTTAAACTAGCTCAATCGCAGACCGACCCGGTCGATCGCTTTCTACCGCTGCTTTACGTCGAGACGGGCCTACGCGCGGGAGAGGTTCGTTATCTTACCGTTGGGCAGATCTCGGATGACATTAAATGGTTTTTGCGCGTTGTCGGCAAAAGCAGAGGATCGCGCGCTGTTCCGATTACTGACTTTCTATTTCCCGAGCTCCAGACCTATCTGTGCTGGCGCGAACAGTTCCCGATGGGCGCGCATACGCCCTTAATCCCGTCTGCCAGCCGCATGCGCCGCGGGGTGTTGCCGAATTACAGCAATGTGGCCCTGCACAATATCGTTAAGGCCATGATGCTTGAAGCGAACGTGCCGGCCGATTTGGCGCATGCCCATACGCTGCGCCACACATTCGCCTACCGCACCCGGGATCGGCTGCTGAAAGATTACGGCGCACAAGGAATGAACCCGGCGGAAGCCATGAGCCGGACGGCGCACGTGCTTATGAAGGTTATGGGGCATCGGGATTGGAAAACGACGATGAAATATTTGGGCATTCAGCAGGACGATTTTAACAACGCGTTTCATGGGGCGAGAGCATGACCGACCCAATCCACCAGCAGGCCGAACTAAACAAGCTGAACGAGCGGCACATGCTGCTTGAGGCGCGGCTGTCGCATTTGCGGGAGCTACTTACGGAGCGCAAAGACTATCAGTTGCCAACCGAGTATCGGATAACGCACGCGCTTGATTTCCTAGTTAGCTGCACTCTTGCCGAAACGTTCGCGGCGCTTAATCGCATCCGCGAGCTTGAGGACGCACTGGAAGAAACTAAGGCGAGGCGGCAGTGAGCGACGACGACAGATACAAAGAAGGTGTTGCGCTGCCAGAAAATTTGGTCTGGCCGCAATATTCCCCCGCGGAATTTACCTGGAACCAGATAGGCCCTGCGGAAGTCTACGGCCCAGGTCCGGGACGTTGGTATCGCCGCTGGTGGCGCGCCTTGCGCATGAGATTCGATGCGGACTATCGGCGGCGAGAAGTGGAAGCAAACGAGCGTTTTCTTGACCTGCTTTCCGAGCGGATAAAGAACGCCGAGAAGCTGCTTGAGAAACTGAGGTTTACGGGAACGGAGGAGCCATGACTGAGCACGTTCCCGCCTCCGAATACGCCAAGGTGATGCGCAAAAAGTCGCATACCAAGGCAAAGCCAGTAAAAACGGCTGAGGGCTACTTCGCGAGCGGCGGTGAGCATGAGCATTGGGGAATGCTGAAGCTCCAAGAAAAGGCGGGAGTGATTCGGGATCTGAAATGCAAGGAACGGATACCGCTGACGGTAAACGGCGTACTGATTAAGACCTATAACAGCGATTTTACTTATTGGGATGTCGCCTCCGGGCGGTTCGTGTTCGACGATTATAAGGGCCGGGTGTTTCGGGAGTGGCAGTTAACAAAGAAGCTGCTGACGGCGTTATTCCCGGACGCCATTATTATTGAGAGCGGAAGTCACGACAGGAAGAAACGACGATGATCTGGCTACTCGCTTACGCCTCCTGCGTCCTCGGCTGGGTTTCCCGCAGCTACTACGAAGAGTGGCGCACGAAACGCGCGGAGGCTTCCGTGTGGCGGGAGCAGGCGGATCTGGTCGCGGAGATGGACGAGCGGCGAAAGAATATCGCGAAAGCGCTTCTCAATTTGCACGTTCCTCAAATAGACGACATGCAGCTTACGAGAGACATTTACCGACAAGCGCTGCCGCCGAAGCGGGAGCATAAAATACGGAGAATCAAGTGAAATATTTAGCGGCGGTGTTGTTGTTTGCGGGTGTGGCGTTCGCGCACGATGAAGAATGCGTAATCAGCTCCAGCACGGAAGCCGCTTGCGGCGCGTGTCGTTGCAAGCTCGAAGAGCGGCCGGCAGCTTGGATCCGATTTCACGATTTCTATTGGGCCTGCTTCGACGGCTTTCATCAGCAGCAAGTTGAATACGGCCGCTGCCTTGGCGCAGTACGCGAGCGCGAAATGACGCTGACAAAACGTCAGCGCAAGCATTACATACCGTTCGTCGAAAACCCGAACGTTCTTACTTACGTTTTTAAACAGCATCCGGTTGAAGATGCTGGCGGCAATAGCGAAGTAGCGCAGCAGCAGGCAGAAGCCTGTCAGGTGCAGCTAGGCCGAGACATTATCCCAGAGGTGCTGCGTTGCAGCGCACACCTCGCAAGCTTGAGGAAGAGGAAATGACCGCGAATGGCGATAAGCGCGTTGTCCATGGCTTTGCGAGACGTGGACCGAAAAGCAGAGCGTATAAAGTTTGGGAACAAATGAAGAACCGCTGCAATTGTTCTACCAATCCGCGGTATCGCCTCTATGGCGCACGGGGAATTAAAGTTTGCGAGCGTTGGCTAAGTTTCTCTAATTTTCTAGCGGACATGGGACACCCCCCAGCGAAGCTTTCCATCGACCGCATAGACAATGATGGCAACTACCAGCCTGATAATTGTCGATGGGCTACTCAGAAAGAACAGTGCCGAAATAGATCCGGCAATAAGCTTTTTACTCATAATGGCATTACGCAAGTTCAGCTTGATTGGGCGACCCAGCTCGGGATTTCTTATACAGCGATTCGTCAAAGACTTTTACGCGGCTGGTCGATAGCCGAAGCGCTTACTACGGGGAAGAGATGTCGACGCCCCTCCCGGTCTTATAAAACAGCGCCCAAGGGCCTTGCCGCTGCAGGGATGCGATGCTCTGACCATTTAGCGCGACTACGGAGGCGCAAATAGTCTCAGCATCGCTCCTTAACGGAGGGTTTTACAAATGGTTATTTTATGCGGGGACTCGTTACATGAGATCGAGATTGAGGCCGATTGTCAGGCGAGAAGCGGCGAAAAGTTTGTCGTCTGCTTTTCCGGTGAAGCGATTTTGGTCGCGCTTCATGAAGCTCGCAGTTTCGGCGCAACGGTCATCCTATGCGGCGAGCACGGCAAACGTGCAACGCTGCGCTGTGATCCGGCGCCGTGTCTCTGTAAGCTTGGGGTCGGATCGGAGAGTGCGCGAAAGGAGTTGCATTAGTTAGAGGTTTGCGGCCAAACACCCGGAACGGATGCCGGGTTCGGCCACTGGGGCGGTGCTGATTTAATTAACGGAGAATCGGAGAAAGAAATATGCCTAAGAAAGCAACAAGCGCGCGAGTGGCGAAGATCTCGGGGAAGATAATGCGGCAACATCAGGAGATGCTAGCCGAGTGTAAAAGAGTCCGCTGCAAACCAGAGCCGTATGTTCTGGGTTATGACTTAATCCGTTGGTCTGATGTTCTCGCGATCTGCGGTTCGGATTTAGTTCAGCGGGAGCCGAAGCGTAAGAAGCGCAAGAGCAAAGGAGCGTGAGCAAATGGGCGATACTATAGTTCGATTGATACTTTCGACATCATTCCCGGTTCCGACAAATGAGCAATTTGCAAAATACTTACGTAATCGTTGATAGCCTTGGGCGGTCGATTGATGTTTGCCCCGCCATGACAAGTGACAATGTGCATCTCTACATCCCCGCCGAGCGAATCCGGGAGCTGATCGAGAGAGAGCGCGGATACTTAAACGACAAGGGCGTGCTGGCGGTGCTTGAAGCATTAATCGAGGAGCCGGAAGCATGACCCCCGACAAGCCGAAACCCGTGCCATGCGTCTGCAAGCGCTTCCCGTTTGTCGCTGCCGGCCGAAAGATCCGCTGCATGACAAAGGGCTGTTTGTTCCGCGGCAGGAAGTTCGAGAGCGTGGAGCAGTGGAATGAGTTTATGGAACGGAAAGTTGTCGAAGCTTCAATTAAGCTTGGACGTGAGTTAGGGATTTTAAATGATGGAATCTAAGCTCGATAATCTCCCGTGCGACGTTAAGCCGATCCCCGGGTTTGCTCAGTATTTCATTACTCGGGACGGCGTGATTTACAATTGTCGTGGGCGCAAGCTTTCGCAGTATTCAAACAATGGATATCGAACTCTCAGTCTACGGACGGACGCCGGCAAACGTCGCGGCGTCATTGTCCATCGCGCGGTTTGGGAAGCATATGTGGAGCCAATACCAAAGGGAATGTGGATCAACCACAAGAACGGAGTCAGGCACGACAACCGCCTTGAAAACCTAGAGTGCGATACGCCGAGTCATAACCACCTTCACGCTAGTCGTGTTCTAAAACGTAGATACGCTCAGGGAGAAGAGACGGACCAGGCTTTACTCACATCCGATTCGGTCGAGGCGGTGCGAGAACTTCACAAACTTGGATGGTCTTTGCAAAAAATAGCGCGGGCGTTCCACGTAACCGGGGTATCGATCTGGAAAATTATCAATAAGAAAAGTTGGAACTCGGTTCGATGACCGATAGTTACGGTTAACGGGCATGTTTTACATGGGATATAAGAACAACAAGGGTATTGACACGTCAATACGTCTATGAGAGTATGTTTCAAACAACGGGGGGAGAAATGAAAACCTGGAAGCTTGAAACAGTTCACGACACGCGAGAATGGGAGCACAACGGGAAGGGGTGGAGCGCGGTTGCGGGGTCCGGGGTAGCGCGGGAATGTGATCATTGTGGGCGCTCGCATGAGATTCACTGCACGATTTATCAGCCATCTAGCGGTATGCGGATCGTTGTTGGTTCTACTTGCGCAAAGGTTCTTTGTTGGAATACGCGCCCGCTCAACACGCAGAATTTGATGTTGGCCTTCGTCGATAAACTTCGACGTGGGGGGGTGTCACATGAGCGCTAACCGGAAGATGCTCTCGATCAAGCTTCCCCCGGAGCTGATCGAGGCATTGCAAAAAGAGGCGGATCTGCGCGGGGCTACTTTGACCGCGGTGATCGAGGGGCGACTTCGAAAGTCAGAGCCGCTGCATGACAAGCTGGATAAGATTTATCGGGCGGTGAAGAAATGAGTGGTCACATAACCGTATCGATTCCTGGAAAAGCGTGGCGAAGTCAGCCCTTTACCGATCCTCACTACAAGACAGACGCCGAGGACATATACAAACTGGTCACCGGCGCTAAAATTGTCCCGCGCGGCAAAGGAGAAAGCGTAATTCTATCGGGTCCAGTCGACGCCCTTCTCCACCTAGCGGAATGGTTTGAAAATGACGCATACGCGTGGAGTTTCAACGACGAGCCCGAAGCAAGAGCCGACATTCGAGCGCTTTACTCTGCCGCCGAAAAAATTCGTGCGGCTTGTGATGAGGCGAATAAATGAGTCCCGATAAGCACATATAATGAGTCAACATTTTCATACCCGAGAAGAACGTGAATGACCATCGGATCTCTATTCAGCGGCATCGGCGGGCTAGAGCTCGGGCTCGAATGGGCGGGGCTTGGTCCGGTGCTGTGGCAGGTGGAGATCGATCCGAAGTGCAGAAATTGTCTCGCAACTCATTGGCCGGAAGCAAAGAGATTTGAGGATGTCCGCACAGTTGGAAAAGCAGAGCTCGAACCAGTTGACCTTATTTGCGGCGGATTCCCCTGCCAAGATGTCAGCAGCGCCGGCAAAAGAGTTGGCCTTGGCGGTTCTCGCAGCGGCCTGTGGTTTGAGTTCGCGCGGATTGTTTCTGAGCTGCGTCCGCGATTCGTCGTGGTCGAAAACGTTGCTTCCGGGGCTACGAAATGGGTTGATGAAGTCCGTCTTTGCTTGGAACGAATCGGCTACGGAAGCTTACCGGTCCCGCTTAGCGCAGCAGATTGCGGTGCTTGGCACGAGAGAGCGCGGGTGTTCCTTGTTGCCTACCGCGATGAGCCGGAACAGAAACCGGAGCGCACCCGGAAGACGAGGGGGGGGGTATTACTTGAAGCTCTTACCGACCCTCACGGCGACAAGTTACGGGAGCAACGTCGGCGGATCGGCCGGCCGCACCGGGAAGAAGCGCGACTA
>OFRG01000181.1_pt1 | contig 27278 bp, 31 predicted proteins | sample 1543071 | NCBI WGS metagenome assembly OFRG01 (sample SAMN07774222, study PRJEB24372) | wastewater metagenome | isolation source: WWTP Verbania (Effluent) | place: Italy: Verbania | collected 2015-12
ATGCCCAGCCCGCCGCCCAGCCCGCCAAAGGACGCATTCAGCCCGGTGGCGTGCCAGTAGGTACCTCGCCACTCAAACTCGACAGAGCCCCATGGCTGGCTGATCGTGACTTGCGGCTGCCCATCAATGAGCGCGCCGCCGCTTGCGACGAATGTGACCGGATGCGCACCCCAAACGCCGGCACCATCAAAGAACCGAAGCTTACGCGAACCTAACTCGGTTCCCAGGGCGGCAGGCAGCGGAAGCGTGATCGTAAGATCCTGCGCTGCCGTGACGTTTAAGTTTTGATCCGTTGCCACAATTGGTAAATCGGCAGACGAGGCAATCGTGCGAGCGCCCATTTCGAGCACGCCGCCGGTCAGCAGAACCTGACCAACAAACGAAGGGTTTGCATTCATCGAATCGGACACGGTAACTCCTTTACATGTCGTGAAGATCGCGCCTGTGTCATTACCTAGCGGCGTTTGGCGGAACGACGGCGCAGGCACCGCCTACACATTGATAGCCCAGACAGCACGGAGCTGTGACGCACGATGTGCCGATGCCGTACACGCAACTCATATCTGTCGGCTCGCTCATGTCCGCCATGTCTGCGTGGGGTGTATCGCAGCGGCATGCAGACAGCAAGCATACACCTAACAGCAGCCACCTCATGGGCTCACCACCAGCGACTCGCTTTCGATCAACATCGACCAGTTGATCGTCTTACCGGCAAGACCAGTCGCAAACACTTGGCAGTCATTGCCTGCCACTGCTGCCGTTACCGACAGTGCGCCACCATAGCCAGTGTATAAAGTGTCGCAGGAATTGAGTTTCACCACGGGAGATGCTCCTTCGTTCTTTGCCCAAAACAGCGTAGCCTCTCCATTGGCGCACTCAGTTGCTGACGTGAATGCCGACCAATGGATTTCCTTTTGGATTGTTCCCGCCTCTGTACCCATACTGACAACGTGCATCAGAAGTGGCGTGGCGTTCGTGGTCTGTCCTTGTTCGTAATTTGCCATGACACTTTCTTAGGTCGCATTACAGGCGACGCGAATGGACGCGCTACCGCCAGATGGACTCCAATTTGATGACGTGATTCGTAACAAGAAAAGATCACCTCCTGTTACGCTGAACGTGTTTGAGGTATCCGCGCAGGATTTGTCTCCGCTGGAAATTGTACACGTAATAAGCGTTGCGACATAAGAGATCGTTGCTCCGCCCGCACTATGATGCAAGGTAACAGTTGTGGTTCCAGTGGCATTTGCGTTGCCTTGAACGCGCATGCCGACAACCGTTCCCGCGCAGGGAGCGACAAATGGACTAACCAGTGTTGCCGTCGCCGATGTGTCTCCGGTTGGTCCCCAATACCCGTTGGCGCTGATGCTTGTGCCATTAAGGACGTTCCATTGTACCGTTGCAGCGCGGACATTTTGCGCCAGCGTAAGCGAGCCGGGATTGGTAAAGTCAGTACTATAGGTCAGGGATAGGGTTCGGTTTGTGCTCAAGTCCCCACCGCCAGCTAGCGGCGAGGTAGTGCTAATCGTTCGCGATGGTGGCACATAGCCGGCGCCAGATACCGCATTATCCACATATGCCTTCGTGGCGGCATCTGATGTGAGCGTTGGCGTCCCCAGGTTGACGATCTTGTATCCGCCAGCGTTCAGATTGGCGCCGAGCGAGGGAGTGCCGCCGAGCGTATAGGTGCCGGTGATGGTCCCATTGATCACGGGTGACGAGCCGACGCCGATCGGCAAGTTTGACCCAGCCTGCTTGATATAGGCAATGCCCGTCCCGGTATCGAACCACATGTCACCATTCAGCGCGCCGACACATGGCCCGGCGCACTGCCGCAGCCGCCACGCATCGCCCATGGTGACGATGTTCCCGCTTGCATCTTGGAAGGCCACTCGATAAGGAGTAGTGGCCGTCGTGCCCACCACACAAACCTTGCCGGCTGGACAGGCACCAGGCACGGCTGGCAGTAGTTGCAGGCGATTTGCGGTCAGGTTTTGACCTGAAGCCGGCGTGGCAAGGAGCAACACCAATAGTGCAAGTAGCAGACGCATGCTAGACTCCCATCACGAGGTAGGGGATGTTGACTGGCGACGTAAGCCCGGCGGCAACCTGAATCGTCGCGCTTGACACAGTGACCAGCTCCGCGCCGCTTGAATCTTGAGCCACCGCAGCTGCCGAAAAATTGCCATCCTTGTCGCATTCGTTGCCGACAATGACTCGGGGTGGCGCCAGGTATGCCGGCGCAAAAGTAATCGACCCCTGAGTAACTCCGACGCCAAACGTGATGCTTCCCGACTGCCAACCGCCGCCTACTGGGTTTGCGGTGTAGGCCATCTGACTGACGCGCCAAGCATCGACGCTCAGGCTCATCACATCGTCCGGCACATTGACCGGACTTGGCAGAACCATCGTCGATAGCAGTTTGCCGGAGTAAACCACCACGCTCGGAGCGCCGCTTGTGCTGGGTCCGTTTGGATTGATCAGCTGCCACTCAATGGCAGGCCCGATGAACGCACCCGTAATTGGATCTTTTGGGCGGTGCATCTCAGTATCAGTGAAAGGCACGTTCTGAAACGTCGCATATCCAACGCCATTGGTGGTCGCGACCCAGCAATCACGGTATCCAGGATCGGAGGTCTGGTTCACATCCCAGGGTAGGTAGTTCACGCCATTGAGATAGGTGATATCTGTTCGAGATGGACGCAGATAGACCTTCGCGCCGACAAGCGGCACCCGCACCCCAGAACTGTTCACGGTTCCGATGTAGATCGTCAGATTGGCCGGCATGCTACTGACCCTCGACGGCTGCGATCACTTGAATGGCATCGAGCGCACCAGGAACGCCAGCGGACTTGGCCAGCACTCGCACTGCGACCAGATTTTTTGCAAGGGCAATCAGCGCCACATCAATCGAGGTGCCAGCCGTCGCGGAAATTGTGTGCTCCACTGACACTGTACCTGCGACATCGCTCACGATGTCCGCCCAATGGATGCGAGGGGCAAACCGACGGTCAGAGGTGCCGCCCAAAATGCCGGACGTGTCACCCGAAGCGGTCGCCGTAAAGTTTGCCGCCAGCGCCGAGTTCACATAGGCCGTAAGGCCGGCAGGTGTCCCAGCGGGCTCTGCGTTCGCCCCCGTGGGCAGCTTGATCTGCACCGCCAGATCCAGACCGGCAGAGCCTGTCGACGTGAACGCATAGGGCAGGTTTGCCGCGCCTGTCTGCTGCATGAGCTGCACCGTGTAGAGGTCGCCTGTGGTTCCCCAGATTTGACACAGCCCCTGCCCTCCGCCCGGCGTCCGGCTGGCAAAACACGCTCCATCAATCGGGAGAGATGCGCCCTGAATCTTGACCACGATATCGGCGCCCGCCGCATCCTTGGTGACGCGAGCATTCAGCGGATACCTCGAACTGCCGCCGGCCTCGTAAAGCACCGACTCGAATGCGGACAGCGCCGCCGGGTACGTTCCAGCTAACACAGCCTGCCCCGCGCCAGGGGTAGCCGCTCGATTGCACAGGATCAGGTTGTGGAGCATGTCGTTACCTCTGGATGAACAAGCGGTGATAGTCCACCGCGTAGCCTTTGTTGATCGTCGCAGCGGGGCTTGTGATGCCAAGCTGCCGGTTTGCCTGCGTCAAGTTGTCGCCGTAAACCTGCGTAACCACCAGCGCGCCGTCAATATATGCGTAAGCCGTGCCGTTCTCGCGGGCAATCTGTAGGTCGTAAAATCGCCCATCTACTATCGGCACCCCGGTATCGGTCAGCAACGCGCCGATCTGCGTGTGCCAATTGAGCGAGTCATTCCCGGCCACAAACAGCACATCACTTGGCGCGGTGTCGCGCAATCCGCCGAACCAGCCCAGATTCGCCAGGATGTCCAGCTCGGCCCGTGCATCAATGGCTACGCGCAAGCTGACTGTAAAGTTCAGTGTGCCGATCCAATATTGAGCATCCTGTAGCAGATGCTGCATAGCCCCGGCTGCCACGGCAAATACGCCCAACACACCGTGTTGCCCCAGAGCCGTAGGAACACGCCAAGTGCTATTGGCGTTGACGGCGATCCATGTTTCAAACTTTTCACGCGCTGTGGTGTGATAAACCAGCGTGGTGAACTCGTCGGCAACATAGGTTGCCGACCGTCCAAACGTCATTCCAATTAGGTCCGCAAGACCTTCCTGGGTGGGGTTTAGAAACGGAGCCGAAATGCTAGGGCCGACTGTGTCGACAAATGCAGCAAAGGGCACGTTTGGATATTGGTTTGGCCTTTTCATTGCACGCAGCACCCTTGGCTTGCGCCGTCCGGCCTGTAGCAGCGTGCCGGGTTGCCGTCGCAGGACAGGTAGTTGCCCACCTCGCACGGCACACACGAAGCCAGCGCCGGGCTTGCGATGCGTGCATCAGCACCTGCCCACATTGGGGACTTAACCACGCTGGTCGCTGGTCGCCAGTCCGCAACTTGCCAGACCGCCCACGTCGCATCTGCGACACGCCGCCAAACAAAATGCGGCCTTGTCGTGGCGGGCGTTACGGCAAACCCAAGGGAACACGCAGGATCAAGCCAAAGCCCAAGCTCTGCCGAGTGAACAGAGCGCGGAGCGGGAGTTGCTGACGGCGCCCAATCTTCAATGGGCAGCCATCGCATTTTGCCATCCTCAGCGCGAGCTGGCGCAACGGGCTCGCCTAGCTCATTGTCGCGAACATAGGCACCAATAATCGTCCCCCAGCCGTGTTTGACCGTGCGCAACTCGATACGCGGGCGGCGTGGCTGGGTAATTGGGTCGGCATGCACTGGAGGGGAACACGCCGCCACACACAGCATCAGGGTCGCCAGATGTCGCAAATCAGCCAAGGTGCTCCTATCCGGGGATACATTCGCCCGGTACTGCTTGCGGCGTACCAGGGATTGGGCTCTTTGTCAAGAGGAGATCTCCGCGCTGATAGCCGTGCCGTATTCGGGAGATCGCAGCCCGCGCTTCGCGGAAATCCGAAGCCGTTTTGATGCCAAGCAGCGCCGGGTCCGCATATACGCCCCACCATTGCCGGTGACGACCGCTGCCGCAGTTCACATCGGCGTTTGGAACTACCGCCGGCCAGGGCGGTCCTATGGCGACCGGCACCGATGGGCCAAGCGCCTCAGAGCGCGGCATACCAGGCGCATACAACACCGCGCCCGTCAGCGTCACGACTGGGCTTGCGATCTCGCGGTAGATCTCAATTGTCCAATTGCCGCGCACTGGATGCCCTGACATTTCGGCGGCAAACAAAATGACCGTCGATACCTCATGGGTCAGCGTGACCGGATTCCACTCTTTTTGGTAGCCATCGGGCGCAGTGAGCCGCACATGCAGCTGTTTGCCGGTGCTCGCGTTGAAATCCAGAGACATCCACGCGCCAGAGGACCACACAATGCCGCCGTCGTAAGGGTAAGGCGTGATCAGTGTGAGTGCCCCTGCATAAGATGCGAGAGCTGGGACCGCGAGCGGCACAGGGATCGGAAAGCTGTATTGCAGTGCAGTGCGCGCCGTGCTCGCCGAGTATTCGATGATCTCCAGCTGTGGCGGGCTCGCATATCCCAGCATGGTCCCGACGCTTGCAGCGATGCCAAACAAGGTGGACCCCTGGCCTATCTCGCGGAGTCTGGCAATCACCAGCGCGGCCAGGTCGCTACGCTTTGCCGGGTTGGCGATGATCTCGTAAAGGTCGCGCCAGTCGTCGAGCTTTAGGTTTGCCCTCGCAGGGTCTAGCTCCCGCTGCCAGATGTCGAGGTAGTCGAATCCGAAACGCTTGAACAGCGTCCCGATCCAGTCCATGAACTCGGCGTCCGGAGACTTGGCCTGACCGAGGCCCGGTGAATCAAATTCGTGCAGGATGCCCGGCGGAAATCCGGCAACGGCCAGCGCCCGCGCTTGATCCTCTGTTGTGCTTGCTTCGGGCTGCTCGGAGGGATAGGGCAGCACTCGCACAAGCGGCACAGGACAAATCAGTAGCGCAGACGGGCTTGTCGTCAAAACCAGCGCACTGTTGATTTGCGTGGTGCCGTCGAAGAATGCCGACAGATTTGGCACTACCGGGGCGCCGCCCGTGTTCTCGATTTGGGCTGCAATCTCGACCTCAAGGTAATCCCCTGTGAGCAGTTCACATGCCAGCCCGGTGGTTAGGTAATCGACTGTACGCTCGTCGTTGTTGGCGCTTGTCGGCGTCGTTGCATCGTTGCTCAAGATGGTGCCGCGCCGTTCTCCGGTGCGCCCATTGACGGCATAGACAGCAAACACGCCGGACCATTTGAAGGTCGCCGACGCATTGACCAGCTGGATGGCCCAGGACACCCGCCACGCAGCTGCCGGAATTGATACAGCCTCGACGGGGTCAGAGCAAAACTGCGCAATCGCCAGATAGCGCGTTGCGCCCGCTGGAATTGCCGCCCAGCCAGACTGTCCGATCTGCACCTGCCCGCCCACATTTTGCGCAGCCAACGGCCCCATGTAGCGTGAATTGACGCCAAAGCCCGATGGGTTGACCTCGTCCCAAAACCCGTAGTAGGCGCCGGCTGGCTTACGAATGTACTGGTCGACCGGAATCCCGGCTCGCAAGTACATCGTCTGAAACTGTCGCGGGTTGCTCGGCATCGGATTTAGTCCGTAGTCAGGATGCGCAACGGATACAGCATGCCGGGTCCATAGGTGCTGTTATCGGGGGCGCGCACGTCTGTAGCAACGAGCGAACCGTTGCCCACGCCGATTTTCACCTCGCCCGGCAAGCAGCGCTCAATCAGCGGAGTCAGGCCATCGGGGCCTAGCGTGTTCTTGGCTGCTGCATCGATGCCACCAGAAACAGCGCATGTGTCGTCCCAATTATCGTTTGGATCTTGCAGCCCAGATACCTTGGACGGGCCAAGGTTGTCCACGTATGTTTCCACGGAGCCGCTTACTCCTGTACCTGCGCAGATGAGATCTTGTCCGCTGTAAACCTCGTCCGTGTTTCCGGCAAGCGGTGCAACCCAGCCCGGCGGCAGCGGCGTCTCTAACGTCAGCGTAGTTTTCCCAAGCGCGTCAATGTAGGCAATGCACCGGACCATCGCTGGAATCACCGGTCCGGTTGGAAATCCGCCAGCGTCCCGCGTGTCCACGTACAGGCGCGGCTTCTCTCCGTTGGAGATCTTGAGCTTTAGATCATCAGGTGCCAGACCCGTGAGGCGCAGCTGATTCGTTCCGTTGAAACCGGCCAAATCCACGCGATACACCGCCGCGCCCCGACGCCAGTCGAACGCATAGAGCACCTTAGACGGCACAACGCGAAGCTTGATCACAAGTCCTGTGATCGCTGGGTCCATAAATGGCGCCAGTGTCCGAATCGAGTCGCAGATCGGCGAGCGGCCTTCGATGCTGGTCGTCCCTCGGATGTAGCGCGTGGTGTCGGCGACCAGCTGGGCAGACGGCATCCGGCCAAGCCCTGAACCCTTGACGGTCTGCACGCCCATGACGCCCCCCACGCCGTCGTAACCGCCACCTCCGCCCGTGTTGGCGTCGCCGCCGCTGTACCCGTAGTACCGCAGATTGGCATATGGCACATTGTTTGCATCAGTGACGGCATTGCCCCACTCCGCAAAGTCCTGTGGCGCGCCCCCCTTTGGAGGATAGCGCAGTCGGTCGGTAAGCCTTTTGCGTGCGTCATCGGGCTGCTCAATGTCCGTGCCGTTGCTAAGCGCTCCACTCAGCGTGACCTCTGGTTCAATGCCAGCGGGCGGCGTTTGCAGCGTCAGCACCTGCCCTGCCGACAAGTTACCGATAGCGCCAGCAGTCACAGCGTCAATCGTGACGCTGACTTGCCCGGTATCAGGAGCAACGCCTGACACCACGTAGGGGCCTGTGCCTGGTCGAATCTGAAAGACGGTCGTACGGTCTGGCCCGATAAGCGTCTGAGGAAGCGGGATCGCCGTGCCTGATGCGCCCTGAATGATGCCCACGCCTCCGGTTGCTGGTTTGGCGACCAAAAAACCGTAGCCGCCTGCTCCGTCTGGTAGTCCAAACGTCTCTGAGTTGCGCTGTAGGGACTCCGCGCTTGATTGGTCCGATGGAGGCCAATCTGCGTCGAGTTGCCGCAGTGCCGCGCCCTCGTCGTTAAAGTGCGCCGTGAACATACGCGCCACCTTGCCGAGAAAGTCACGATCCCCGGTCGCCCACGACGGCGCACGGTTGCCGGCAAAAGCTAGCGCCTGCGCTAGCAGGTTGCGCGCTGATGGTATCAGTTGGCTCGCTGAAGGCATCCTAGTTTCCTATCGCCATGGGTAGCACCTGCTCGTCGGAATTGCCAGGCGTTTTATAGAGGAGTCCGAACGTGATCACCGAGCCGTCTGACGTGATCTGCTGCCTCACGCTGGTACATTTTGCGGAGGTCAACACGCGCTCCTGAATCAGTGGCTCGCATCGGCGCTCTGCCGCCGCAACAAACTGCGTTGCCGTCGTTGCACTACTTGAGCTTGTCTCTGCGAACTCATCTAGCAGCGAGCCCTCACGCGGAGTCTCTTCCATAATCCAGCCGGGAGACTCCGAGAGCATCGAACCGATCTGATAGGCCGGCGATGTGTCCTCTACCGGGTTCCCGTTGACTAGGACAATGCGTTGCCGCGCCGTCGAAAGGTTTAATTCGAGCTTTGGATTTGCCAGCGCCATCAGCCTACCACCGTGAATGTAAACGAGTAGATGCCCGGCGGAACCGGGACAGAGGAAAAAAACTGAATCTGCACCGGGGTTATCACGGCAAACACAGCGCCGGCAAGGCCAGCCGGCGGAATGGTAGCCATGGTTTGACTCGTCGGCATGGGTCCGCTCAGTTTTGGCTGCGTGGTCCACAGCGCGCCAAACTGCACCGTGCCAAGCAAACCAGCCGGACCGCCCACACTGACCATGGTCAGTGTCATCGCGATATCGGAGCCGACGACAACGCCAGCGCCACCGCCTAGTGCTGGTCCTGGCGCAAATGTCGGCAGGGTGTCCTTGCCGGCGATGTGGTCTGCGTAGACATTAGCGGTCAGTCGGATCTCTTTAGCGGTTGGCGATAGCTCTGCCTTAGCTCCGCCGCCGCTCTCTGCTGTCAGCGTGCCATCCTGCCGCGCCCATACCACCGCCTGTTTGCCGTCCGATTGGCTATAAAGCGCCGAGTCCCCAGACTTGCCGCCGGTCGGTCTGTAGTTGCGCATCGCCAGTGGGAAGTAAGCTGCGTTTCGTGGGTCGCCCAGCGTTAGAGCGCGCTGGTTTGTGCGCGGGACGCACAGATGCCCTGCCAATTCGGCGCGGCCCATGCTTGTGATTCCCTGTCCAGTTTCCTGCGAGATCCACGACTTTATGCCGTCGACCATGTACGAGTCGCCGCTATCTGCCGTCGATACCGTCGCGCAGGTCGTAAGCATTGAAATCCGCGCGAGGTAGTTTGGTAGCCACTCCTCGTTTAGATACTGCATCGTGCTTCGGCGGGAAGCCTCAACGTATCGCTGTATGTCTGCGCGAATTTGCTCAATCATGGGGTCCACAGCTTGTCTTTTTTGAGCGTGATCACCGTCGTCGACTTGATACCTTGTCCCTCTTCACTTTGATGATACTCGACGGCGCTTTGGTACATAACCTTATTCACGCCGAGCTTATCGCATCGCACATCGGCTCGCGCATTCGACGCGAACGGCAGCCCGTTTTGCGAATGGCCCTGCACCGTAAAACTGACCGTTTCTGACGCAAACTGCCCCTGCTTGTAACGCCACTCCGCCCGCTTTGCTGCGCGGCCTTCGGTGTATCGTTCATTGTCAGAAAACGTCAAACGCCGCAAAAAGTAGTCGCTCGTCGCATCGTAGTGCTTGGCAAAGCCGGTTTCCAAGCCCTCCATCGGGTTGTCTTTTTCGGCGATAGCCAGGGCGTAGAGCTTGCTTGAAACGCATTCGAGGTAGTTGTTAACCCCGGAGCCATCCAGATTCCGCGAGCCGTCCAGCACGTTGTTGCGCTCCGACAGCGCTTCGTCCCAATTGTAGTTGTAAACGTACTGCGGTGGCGTCGTGTAGTCTGGCGAATAGAAGCACAGATCGCCGTCTGGTGTGACGTTCACAAAGCGCGGCACTTCCTCAAGCTTGGCGTATCGGATCAGGATGTCGCCAACCGTCTCGCCGGGCTGCACCATGATCTTTGGCGTGGGTGCGCGCGTGCTGAGATTGTTGGCGATCAAGATCTCTTGCCGATTGGATGTGCGCGCAGCAAGTGCAAGCTGCTTGCGCGTTGCCTCCACCTCGGCATCCTCACGACCTTGCCGGATTTGGCGTGACGTGCTGATTCCGATGATGCCGCGCAGCCCGTAGCCGTTGCTTCCGTAAAGCTTGCCGACTCCGCCGCCGGGAGCGATCCACGATGGGTCAATCAGCTTCTGCGCCATGCGAGGCCATGACAGTCCTTGTAGGTTCATGTCTCGCCCAAACGGCGCGCACGATGTCAGTAGCCACCCAAGATCGTAGCCGGAGAACGTGATCGCGCTGCCACCGAGTCCACTACGTGCTTGCGCATTCAGAATCACGCCTCGCATCCACAGACGAGGAGCGCCTGCGTTTACAAATGGGTCCAGATGGTAGATCCGAATCGGGACATAGTGCTTTTGGTCAATCGCTTCGAGGAGGTAGTTTAGCTCTCCCTTTGGGTTGACCAGCGTGAACGAAAACGGGTCATACAAGCTTTGTATGTCGTCGCGCAGGCTGAAGTTTTTGATATCTTTTCGTCTGCCCGCTGGATCGCCCGCGATCTCGACTTCAATGCGCGGCGTGATGTTTCTATCGGCCAGGCTTTGACCTTGCGCCGCGCTGGCAGGCGCGAACACGTCACCCCCTGGCAGATTGGACGGACGGCGACCTACCGGCCCACCAAACGGGTCCTGACTGCTCTGCCCAAAGCGCGGGGCATTAAACGGGTCAAACGTCATGGAGCCGGAATCACCAGCACTTGCCCAGCTCGCAGCGCTTGGGGATTTAGGAGCCGGTTTTGCGTGGCAATGGTCTGCGCCAGATCAAGCCGGTCGCTAAGTTTTTTGGTCGGGTACAGCTTGCCCACTAACGCCATCAGCGCGATCTGCTGCGACACCGCCCACCGAATCGGCGGAGGCAGGTTCTCCCGAATCGACCGCGCCAGCTCTCCGGCTTGGTGCAAACTTTGCTCGGCTGCCGTGATGGTGACCTGAGCATATGGACTGACTGACGGCAGGTTGCGCCAGCTGGTCAGCGCGGCATCGCACAAGCCAGGCAGCCGACCGAGCGCCGCGTCTAGGCTGATTTGCTGCTGCCCCGCCTGGAACTGAAACAGTGCGGCCTCTGCATAGGAGCGCGTCGAGCTTGTGAAATCCGTCATGAGCGCCTGTGCTGCCACGGCTTGCGCTCGCAGTTGAAGCGCCGGTATCCCCCGAGTGTACTTGCTGAAAATGTCGGTCACATAGGCCGATGCCGCCGCGTCTGCTGCCTCGGTGGCGGTTCCAACGTCTTCTGCCACGGTTCCCGGTGTTCGGTCAAACGTCGCGTTATTGGTTAGCGTATCCTCTGCAAACGTGACGCTGGCTTGATAGTGAGTCCCCTTGTTTACGGGGTCCCACTGCGCATCAATCGGCATCACGACAGCGCGGCGCTTGCCGAACATGTGATGAACAAAATCACCACGCGGCGCGGCAATCAGCGCCCCTAGCACTCGCTTAGCATCGTCCGCCCATCCGGTTCCCGCAAAGACCAAGGTGTAGGTCGTTGAGAGTGGGATGTTGCCGGTCTGCTCTTGCTTGGCCCCACTTCGATGCGGCACCCGGTGCGCGTAGAAGTCTGGCCCGAATTTGTCCTTGGCGTCGACGACGTATTTGCCGAAATACAGCCCATTCCACGCTATTGCTTGCGAACCAGGAATCATCCTTGCTCACCTCCGCCGGACATCGGAACCGGCGATGCGGGGGCCACGAGCTGAACCTTTAGCACTTTTTGCCCCAAAGCGTCAGCGGTTGCTGCGGCCTGTTGACGTTGCGCATCTGGCCCAAAAATCCGGCCAAAAATACCCGCAAGATCTGCTTGTGCTGATTTTGCAACCTCGCCAACTGAGCGCATCTGTACGGGCTTCCGAGCTTCCTGCGTTATCAATTCCCCAGGATCTTCCGAGGACATTAGCTCGCCAAGCTTTGACCCGGCTTCAAATGTCTCCCGTTTGAACCGACCCCAAATCCCTTCCTTGGCATTCGGTGTAGGCGGTCCAGCGATGGCCGCTACTCCCTGATCTTGCAATGCCAAACGCATAGCTCCCTTGGTCCGCCGTGCGCCTTGCCGCAATTGCAATTCAGCCGCTTGCCGCTGCATTTCAGGGGTCTGCGCCAGCGCACCAGCTCGCGTTTCAATTTCTCCGGAGGGTTTGGCTTCCATCGCCTCGGAGACATACCGCTGAAACTGCTCGTTTTCAAGCATCGTCCCGGCCATGAGAGGAGCAAAGTTTTGCCTAGCGATGATCGTTTCCAGCGCCCTTCCGCCACCTTGCCCTTTGGCATGCTTCTTAATAAGCCTTGACTCAATGTTCATAAGCTCTGGAAGGGTTCGCGTAATACGTCCAAAATTATCTTTGAGCGATTCACCCTTTTTCAGCATGCCCGCGCTGCGAAGTTGCCGCTCTAGGTTGACAAGGTTGTCGCCTGAGTAGGAGCCAATGATCTGCTGCATGGCCATCTCTGACTCTTCGGGAGACAGTCCCATCTTTTGCAGCGCCGGAATCATCGCCGCCGTAGACTTGGCAAACTTCTCGCCCTGTCCGCTGGTCCTGGGAACCACGCCGGTCAGCATCGGCGCAATGCGTTCAAACTGCTGCGCCGCCATCTCGCCACTTTGGCCAAGTTGTCGCGCTCCGGCGATGGCTTGATCAAAAAACGGCTTGATCTTGTCGACGCCGAAAATGTTCTGCATCGTCGACGCAAGCGGAGCCATTTCGGCCAGGGTCTGCTTACCAAGCGTGCGGCTTAGGTCGCTGTAGTCTTCGGCGCTATCCTTGGCAAACTTCCACGACCCAGTGAGGCTGCGGACGCTATCCAAGTAGCGCGCTGTGTCCTCTGGCATCCGCTTGGTGCGCAGTGACACGGCATCGATCTCACCGCCGATCGTTTTCCAGTCGGTGCCGGTCGCGCCCATGATGCGGGTCGACTCCTGCCGCCATTCCCGTGCATCACCCAACGCCCGCGCAAAAGCTTGCTTCATCGGGTCGAGCATCGGGCCGGCGACTTTTTTTAGGATCGCCTTACTGGCCTCGGCTGCGCCTTTTTGGAAAGTGGACCACGAAGAGTCAAGCTCTTTTAGTGATTTCTTGCCCTCTTTTTCCAGGTCGCGGAATGACCGAGCAGCATCGGTCATAAACTTCACAAACTGCGCGGGGTCCGCAGAGATGATAATTTTTGCTTCGTTGTCGGCCATCACGAACCCCACTTACGCGCATGCTGCGCCGTGACCAGTTGATACGCTTCGGTCATCGATAGACCGAGCGCAGCCGCAAGCAGCGCTAGCCAGCGCCACCACTCCCACGTTTGGATGCGGCCAGCGCTCCGACCAAACCACGCGCTAGCCGAATCACTTTCCAGTACCCGTGCTCTGAGAGCAGGGCACTCAGCGACTTTTTTTGGGCGTCCTCCAAAAGCTGCCCAAGAGCCTCTTGTGTTGCCACCGTCGGGAATTGGGTGTTTTTGAAGTTGAGGTAATCCACCCAGAGATCTTCGGCCTGCGCACATTGCAAATGGATCTCGCAGTCGCGAATCAGTAGCAGCAACTCCTCGGATGGTTTGAAGCTAATCCCATCAGGTCCAAGCACGGCAGGGAATCGAAACACCTGTTCGCGTCCGGCATCGTCGCGCCGCAGCGAATAGGACAACATCAGCAGCCGCTGCTCGGCGTCAATGTCGCTTTCGGTCGGGCTGCCATTGAGCACGCGAGACATGTACCAGATTGCAACCGACCGGCACATCTGCTCAATGCGCGGCGGCACGAAGACAAAGCGCGCGGCAATGCACTCACCCTCGCCGGTCTGCGGGTCCATCTTGATCACTTCGATGGGCTCGCTGATGCCCTTGATTTTGCCGCGTTCGGCTCCGAGTAGCGTGATCCGTGGTGCTGCGCTCATGGGTTTGGCTCCCTCTGTTTGGCTCTAGTTGTAACACGCCGCGCCGATCGTTGGTGGAGCGAGGGAGCCAAATCCCCGCCCGCGACCGGCGCGGCATCTGGTTAGTACGGAACTCGCCGAGTGGCCGTGATTCGCCCGATCTGAATCATGATGTCGCCGGTTTCGTTGTTCACGCTGTGCGTGACTTCGCGCGCCAGGCATTCCTGCATCGTCAGGGTCACGCCGCCGAGAGCTGGGTCGCCTTCGTTGTAGCTGATTTCAAACTCCTCGCCGGCTGCCATGCGCTGCGCAGGGTTGAAACCTTGCGTGGCAACGCCGGTCGGACGGATGCGCATTGTCACGCCGTTTGCAGCATAGGTCACACCGACGCCGCTGAAGTTGCCAGTCGGGCCATCCTGACCAAAGGCAACGCCGCCGGGAGTAGTCTTGACCACGCTCCAATTCGTCCCTAGCGCATCGACCTTTTTCCCGTCAATGAGCAGAGTCATTTTCGTTTGCAGAGCCATCGCTGCTACTCCTTACACCGACACGGGGCCAATCTGACCCGCGATCACATGGTTGTTGATGGGCGGGCTGCCGGGGCAATACACCCGGACCCACTCCGCGTTGTTTGGATCGATCTCGGCGGCAAACAGCGCCTTGAACTTGTCAGCGCCGTCATAGAGGTTCTGCTGCTCCAGCTTCTTTGCAGCCGAGTACATGACCGCCACCACGGCGCCGACATCAAACACTTCAGGAGTCAAAGCCGCCGAGTAGCGCACAATCTCCTTGCCAGAGAACACCGATAGTGCCGCCAGTTCCTCCTGCCTGATGTACGCCATGCCGCGTGCGTAGTAGCCACCGGACCAAAACGGCAGTGTGCCGCCGTAGGTGCTGGTGAACTGCTGCACGATAAAGTTGCCGCGCCGCACAATGAGCGGAGTCATGAAGTACACTGACCGCGCTTGGTTGGCTGCCGCATCGTTCAGCTGATCCGCTGCGTCTGGATATGTGAGCGGGATACCCTCCAGATTTGAGACAAGCGGGTAGCCGTCCCAATTCTTGGTAGGGCGCTGCTCGGCAGCTCGGCCACACGCCAGCATCGCGACCAGACAGTAAGCCGGCTGGAAAGCGTTCGGGCATACCACTTGGGTATTTCGACCGGGGCTGCCCTGGGCGGCATCCTCAAAAATGACGCTCGGAGTGATGCCGGACACGATCGCGCCAGCGGACGAAAGCCCCAAGCTGGATGCCCACCATAGAAACTGTTCCTTCTGGTTGTAGCCGTTGCCGTAGGTTCGGATGTGCTGCACAAGCGCGCCAAGCGACGCGGAATCAGTAAAGCACGTCGCCCATTCCTGCTTGGCGTCGCTGCTTGCCAGTGCGTTCAGCGCGTTCGATAGTGATGGGACTCCAGTCCCCGCCGTTTCCCCGGTCAGCGTCACGGTTACGGTTGCAATGCCTGTTGCTGTCACTTGCAGATCGTGCGCCGGTCGCCCGTTCTTGTAGAAGAAGTCTACCTTGTCATCGTCGGGCGCAGGACGCTGGACTAGGCGCAATGGGAAATCGGTCTGCGCATTTGCTGCCGCCACAACCAGCGACGCCACGTTTACGTTTGTCTGATTGATCGGAATCGCCGACGCAGTGAACGACTTGGCATGACATCGCACAGTCACGGAGCCGCCAGCTGCGCCAGTCGGGCCACCGGCAAACGTCAGGAATCCCGGAGAAAAACCCACTCCCGTCACAGTGCTTGGAAACTGCACCGCGATCGGATGATCATTCAGATATTCGCCGGTAGTCGACCCGGTGAAGGGAAGCGCATTGCCCGCCACTGCACCCGAGGTGAACGGCACGCCCTTTCCGCCGCCGAGGCTTGGCGCAATATAGGAATCGTACGCCGCCTTGACCTTCGCCATTATCGCGCCGGGAGTGTCGCCGCTGACAATATCGACCGGCACCGGGTAGTCGTCAACGCGGATGGTCGCCTGTCCGCTGCCCACCGCTGCCGTGGCTCCGGCGATGGTCGCGCAGTAGAGGTTGAACGCTGCCGAGGTGCCGCCACTCATCACGATGGGCGTCACGTAAACATCGACGCCGCCAGGGATTGCGGTGTAGGCATACTCTGCCATCTGGCGAGCGACCGAGCGCTTTCCGCACTGCGTAACCACGTCGTCAAGCCCACCCATCAAGCGCGGGGTGTCGGGCGTCGCATACAGCAAACCATCCGACGTGACCGGAGCCACAATATTGAGCCGGAATCGTCCAGAGCGCGCACGATCCTGCGACCCTGGGTTCTGTCCCCGGCTGTTCAGATAGAGATACTGACCTGGCCCGACGTTACTCGGGAGATCGGGATTAGCACCGAGCATCGCTTACTCCTCACCCATGACCAGGATCGCACCCTCTGCGCGAAGCTGGTGATAGTAGCCATTCCAGTTGATTCGCGTCGGTTCCTCAGTGATCTCGATCGCGCGCTGACCTGCGACAAACACCGGCAGCGCATGCGCCGGATGCTTGCAGATCGTGACCATTTGGCCGTCTCGAATGTCTCTCATTTTGTCCTCGCAAACAGAATCGACGGCGGCCCAATTTCCACGGCGCTTCCATCGTCCTGTGGTTGTGTCAGTTGCAGCGCGAAAGCCTGGAGCGTGGTCAGGTCCTCGATTTCGTTCGGTCGCTCCGTCGCAAGTCGGATTGAGACGTTGAGCACGTCCATCAGTCGCAGATCGTTTCCGAAACTCGACGCTGTCTCATGATTCCCGATGATCACGCGGCAGTAATCACCCCACGGACTCGGAGCTAGTCCAAGCGCGCCAGCGTATCCGCCTCCGGGGACCTCGCCGTATAGCCCTTGCGATCCTCTCAGCAGCCACTCAATGCGACCAATGATCTCGGACGCACCCGGATCAAGCGCGGCTTCTTCGGGAATCTCAGAGCCAAATCGAGCCGACGGACTACCGCGCCAGTTTTTGCTGATCACCTTGATCTGGTAGTTCAGCGTCGAAAACATGGTTGCGCCAGGTTCGCCGTCGCAAATCTCGCGGTCGGTCTTGCCCGTGAAACATACAAACACGCTCGGCGTCTTGCCCCTGCATAGCGTAATGAGCGATGGCTGATTCGGCTTTCCTTCGACTGGTACAGCGCGATCCACCAGCCCCACGCATTCGAGTCCGTGCCACTGGTAGGGGCCTCGAAAGTCACGGAATGGAGCTGACAGCCACCGACCCGCGCCCGTGGGCCTGTCGTTTGGCTGAATGACGTTTAGGCCATCATCAGCAAGCGCACTTGTGACAGACCACGCATAAGTGCGTCCAAGCGCCGTGACGTGCGCAAGGCTGGTTCCGATTGTCTCGACATCGGACAGGGTGCGCGACACTGCCGCGCGCAATGCGTCCGCGTCAGCATAGGTCCCCGCGTCTAGCGCGCCGTACTTGAGAAAGATCATGCGCACAAGGGCGCGACCGATTCTCTCGTCGACATCAATCGGCGAAAAGTACAGCGGTGAGCCATACACCGGGACGCTCATTGCCCACCCCTCAGCGGCTCAACACCATAGCTCACCAAAATCTGAGACAGCCTTGTTACGTCGTCGCTGTCTAGTGTGATGTGCTCGCGCTTGGGCACATGACCATCGCCTTTGTTGTGAACGCCGTCTTTGCTCCACAGCGACCCATACACCAGCGCAAACGCCGATCCTTGCTTGAGCACTTTGTAAAACAGCGTGCTCGGCACCTTGCCGAGAATCTTGGGCGTCTTGCCGGTGGTCGCACTGACTGTCGGTTTCTCCGGCTTTTGTGTCCGCAACACACTTCCCGCGCCCACGGCAAACTTGCCACCGCCAATCGACTGCACCGCGCTAGCTGGCACGCGATACGCAGCGCCGGCCTTGTTTAGGTGCGTGGGTAACTTGACCACAGCGGCGGGCGGAAACCCTGGCGAGTGGATGCGAGCCAGCTTGCGCTTTCCTTCTCGGCTGACTCGAATCTCGACAAGCTGCTGACCGGCAAACCGCTTTTCCGCCGCCACTTGGGAGGCATCAAAAAGCATATTCTGGCGGCGCTTCTCGCTTGTCTCCTGCACCTTGCGCATGCGCTCGTCAAACCGATTAAACTTCGCGGTCAGGCGCTCCGGCGGATGGTCGCCATACATCGCCTTGGCCCACTTGCGGAGCCCTTCAATGCGTACCTTTTCGCGCTCTAGCCGCTGCTGGTAGCTCTTGCGGATGCCGCCTGTCTTGGTGAATCGTCGATCCTGATTGGCGCGCTGCTCGTACTTCGCCAGCGTGCTCGGAGCAAGCGGAGGGAATCCGCGACCCGATGCTATCAGCGCCGTGATCTGCTTGCGCTTCTCTCGGCCAAACTGCTTAAGAGGTGGCTCCAAATCAAGACCTCTGCGCTGACACTCGGCGAGCGTCCGCATCAATCCTTCCATCTGGAAATCCACCTCAAACATCTACGTGTACCCTCGGAAACTTCGCCGCGCTGTGCCCTGTCGAGTCGTTCCGATTCCGCCCGATGACCGCAGCGTGTAAAGTCGGTCCGAAGCCGGCTTGATCTGGCTTGTCATCGCGGCATATCGAGCACCCTGCGCTTGCAAGCCGGCCATTCCCTTGTCCGCCTCGTCAATTACCACTTGGGGGACGGCTTGATTCTTGTCGCCATGCAACCAGATATACTTGCGAAGCACGGCGATGGCATCGGTACGAATCCCAGAGCGATCCATCTCGGTCCACGGAATCGCTGGCTTGGGACAGTTGCGCACCGCTTTGTCAAACCACAGCGCGTCAAATGCGTCCAAATCCCACGACAGACCAATGGCCTTGCGAATCTGCCCGTCGGTCATTGACAGCACGATTTCCAAATCATCCTGGTCAATGCCCGTGCTGCCAGGCACCTTGAAGTGCTGGCGCAGATCTGACGCTCCGCCGACGGCCTTTTCTGCGTCGGCTTGACCAAGGTAATGGTCGGCCATGGATGACTACTTGCCGCGCTTTTTGGGTTCTGTGTCCGGCTGCTTTTCCTCGGCGACCGGGGCAGTCTTTGCCGCCTCTAGTTCGCCAGCAAGACGCAGCACTTCGTCTGACAACTTGCCCCTCTCGGCAAGCAGCGAATCAATCTGCTCCCGCAGCGCTTGAAGTTGCTCCGATTCGGCAACCTGCGGCGCTTGCTCAATCTGCTGCTCGCTCACCAGCGCGACCTCATACAGTTCAATGGCATTGCCGCTGATTGGTAAGCCAAGTTGTGTCGCTTGCTGTTTGCTCAGATGGACCTGCATCACTCACTCCTGAATCAGCTTGGTCAGCTGACGATCGTAATCCTCTTGCCCAAGCACGCCGTTTTCTCGTAAGGACTTGAGCCGCTGCACGCGAACCTCCAACGATGCCGGCGCGGGGTTGCCGTCGCGCACAAGCGCCTTTTGCGTCTGAGCAGCGGCAAATCGTTCGCGTTCCTCTTGCTCGTCGGCCTCGATGCCATCGATCAGCGCCTGCCGACCACGCGACCCCAGTTCGTTCGCTTGTGCCATCAGTCGCTCTCGCTTGGCTGTCAACATCGCCTCAAACTGCTCAGCGGTCATCTCGCCCAGCTGTGCCTTGCGTTGCTCGCTCTCGGCGTGCGCCTTGGCCTGCTTATGTTGCTCGGCAACCATCGACATCTCGGCTTGCTGCCGGTCGTACGCCGTGGCCATGTCTGCCGCTTGCTTGCGAAGCGCATCCTCGCGGCTCTTGGTTTCAGGTGATAGCGATTCCCGCGTGACCTTGGTTTGATGCTCGCGCATCGTCAGGATTTCCTGCTGAACTCGGCGCGCTTCTGGCGAAGCTTGCGCACGCTTGATCTGCACATACTCGCTTGGCGTGCAAAGAACACCCTGATTGTCGTTGAACGTCTGCATGCTCACCCGGTATTTCTGACCGGGCAAAAAGTGAGCCGCGACCGTTCCATCCGTCCTGCGCTCCTGACGAAAGTTGGTTGCGCCAGGCTGTAGCGCTCCAATGACCTGCGAATATTCGCGACCGGGGCGGAGCATGACCGTAATCAGTCCACGCGGGTCAACGAAAGTCGTATTGAGATTGTTGTCAATGACACCAGCGAACGCGACCGGGGCATCTGCGCGCAGATGTCCAGATTCCAGCGCATTCAACTGGTCCTCGCTGACCAAATGATCCAGCGCGTCAACTCGGCTGGGTACTTCGTATGCGTCGATATGATCAGACATTTGGCTCTCCTTTGGGGGTTGCTGCGTTGCCGCGCCCGCCACCATGCAGGTGCGGCAACTTGGCCAAGCTAGGCGCTCAGCATGCCACGGAAGCGGGCTTCCGCCGGGTTGACGACGTTGAACGCGACAAAGGCCGCCGTCGGCTCTTCGATCATGAAGTGGACAAACGCCGTGGTCTGCACCACCTCCGCGAAACGCGCATGCCGAAACTCCGGATAGCGCAGGGTGACGATCGGCTCGTCCTCTGACCCGCCGAAGTAGTACATGTGCCCGAAGCTATTGTCGCTGCGACTGACCGGCGACCCGGTGAGCACAAGAACATCAGGCCCACCATAGTACCGCTTGGCTCCCAGACCGACTTGACCGGGAGCGTTGTAGATGCCGGCTTTGTCGATAAACAGCGTGCCTTCCGCAACGTCCAGCAGTTCCTCCAGGATCTTCGGCGTGATCATGCGCCAGCTGGTCACATCGGCTCGGCTGATGGTCTGCGGATGCTGGATCAGCTCCTGCCACACCGGGTAGGTCATGTAGATCTTGAAGATGTCGCGGCCCGACTCCTCGCGGACAAACCGCACCCAGGTCAACAGATCATCGATGGGATTCGATGCGGGGCTGGTTCGGTTGCTCCACTGTTGCGCGGCGGGAACAGTGAAGTTGAATGTCATCAGTGCCGCGTTGCGCAGCGTCTGCACGATCGCGGCATACTCCAGCCGCATTCGCACCTTGTTGTACGCCTGCGCACCCTGCCGGGCGGCGTAGTCGAAGATCTCGTCTGCGCCCTGCGCGGTCACGTTCGGAATCAGCGCTTCGAGTCCGAACATTTGCAACTGATACTTGATCGGGCTCGCGACGTTGAACGACACGCGGTCAAGCAGGCCGTCCTGTCCGGCGGGCTGCGCGTTGTTGAGCGCCAGCGTGTTGTCGTTGCTGATGCGCGCAATCAGGTCGGTCATCTTGTCGACAGCGACGCCGAAGAACAGCTCCGAGTGTGCATACTTCGACTGGTATCCGCGATCCTTCAGAAGGTACGGAATCACCTTGTCGACGTGGAGGCCCTGATCGGAGCCTTTGATACTGTGGGCAATAGCAGCCATGGTCAGTTACTCCTTACTGAGCCCGAAAGGACACGGTGGAATGGACGGCAGCGCCAACGCCGGCACCCTGCGCGACGGTCTTGACGACGAGCACCTGACCGTCGGTCATCCAAAAGCCCGCCGGCTGTCCAGTGACCAGCGTGCTCGTGATATTGGCGTCGAGAATGTCGACAGCGGATGACGCGGCCGCAGCGTTTGCCGCTGTTGCCGTGGCCCCGATCTTGAACTCGTACCGCACGCCATTGCCAGCGCCGGGAGCGACTGCCACCTGCGCAGACAGCGCCGAGATGAAGTTGCGCCCACGGCTGACGTACAGCACCGGGGTTTCGTTTGCCGCCGCCGGGTTGATGTGAACGCCAGCGCGCGCAATGAACCGCGCAGTCACAACGGCGTCAGTCGCATCGCCAATCATCAGGTCGCCGGGAATGCCGTCGAGCCCGAGACTTCCAGGCAGGAACTCGCCTTCCACGTACTGCTCAGACGCAGACAGCGCCGGGTAGTCCAGCGCACGCGCCACCGGGGGGCAACCGCTGCCTTCGACCCACGGAATCACGTTGCCGGGAACCAGCGGATCGGGCATCAGATACGGCGCACTCTGCGAGAGAGTGCTGTTTGGCGACAGGATGAGCTTGTGGCGGCCCAGACCACTGGAAACCGGGGTGCTCGTCACTCCGGAATCATCGGGTTGCAGCGGGGTGGTCAGCGTGTTCTCGGCGCCGGCCAAAGAACATACGCCGATCAACTTCATCGCCGGGGTAGTCGCCGGGGCCAGAACCTGGCCATAAACCAGAATGTCAAGCGGCGACGCGCTCGGCAGATTGGACAGCGCAACCAGTGCGCCAAAGCGCATGATCGCGGACTTGTTCGAGTAGTTCCAGGTGTAGAGCGGATGGCCATCGCCGTTCTGCACGCCGGGGATCTGAGGTACTCCCATGATTCCAGTCTCCTTGATTCGTCAATGCCCGACGACATGCGCCGGGCGGATTACTAGCCCAGCCCCATCGCGGCGCGGCGGGATTGCGTGCTGTAGGCTCGATTCAGTTCCGGCGACTCCATGCAGACCTGCTTGACGGCAGCAATCTTGGACATCTTCGGATTCTTGGCGCGCAGGTCCTCGGCACGGCGGATGATCTCCTCGTCCGGTCGGCCTGCCTCTTCGGCAAAGGTTCCGCGCTCAAAGTTGAGCGGCAGACCATTCGAGGTCATGCGGCCCGACAGCGAACCGGCCACGGCATGCGTTCCGGCGGGGGCAAGATCGTCAGCAAACATCGCCGGGTCCTTCTCGTACTTGACCAGGAATCGTGCCTTGGCCCTCTCGGCGGACTCGCCAGGAAGCGGCACGATGCGGCCAGCCTGCCACGCAGACTCGACCGCCTTGGTTGCGTGCTCCTTCCTTTGGGCACGCTCCATCTCGGCAAGCTTGCGCTGCATCGTCTGAATCTCGACGCGGTCCTGCTTGATCTTCTCCGACATGGCGCGCATGGTGTCGCGCTCCATCGCATGACCGCCGACCACATTGTTGGACACGCTGCCTGGATCGATTTCGGTCGGAGCGCCTGGAATTGCCGACGGACCTTCCATCAGGTTGTCCTTGTCAGGCTCCTTGTGCTGCTGGCTGCCGGTCGCGCTGGCGTCGCCCGCCTCCATGTGCTTGGCAAACTTCGCCATGGCCACGTCGGGGGTGTCGGCGTCGGCAATGCCTGCTTCCATCATCGCCTTTCGCCCGAAATGCGCCTTGATCTTGCCGTATTTCTGTTCGGGGCTGTCCTTCTCATCGACGCCCGCTTGCTTTTCGTGTTCCACGTAACCGCCTCCGACAGAGCTATTGTCTGGATCGATGATTTCCCACCATTTGGCGCCTTGGCGCTTCAATTCCTCTGCTTTTTGATCTGCCTGTTGCCGATTTTTTCCGGCGTAGGTTGAACCGAATTTATCGGTCTTTACGTACCAATCGCTTGCCATTTGGGGTCCTTTCGCAAACTTCCTCATCTGCGGGAAGCGCTCTAAGTTGATTTCGCACCCGTTCAAAAACGGGTCATCTGTCCATGCCAGTCCAAGCGCCTGTGGTCCAATGGACTGCGCCTGTTGATTCAGCGCATCCATCACGAACTCAGGGCTGGTTTTACGCACCGCTCGCTTTTCTAGGATGGCAGCGCCCAAGTCGGTGACTGTGTTGCGGTAGGCGTAAATGCCATCTTCGGGCGCTTGACCATTGTCAGCGCGCGGTAGGTCGTCAACCGTGGGTCGCGCCACCTCGCCATGGGCGGCAAACTCTACAACTTGCCCCTGCGACCATACGGCCATCGCACTATAAGTCGCTGTCTTGTACTGCGCTTTTTCCACCGTCGTTTTTTGGTGGCCCAGCGTGCAAGGTAGGTTGTCTTTGCTCAGTCCGAAGTTGAGCACGATCTTGCGACATGTATCGAGGTTGAGCAGGGATTCCTGCTCAATTTCCTCGCCATTGTCGGTCATGACCATTTTGACGTAGGGCCGGGCGCTCATCACGCACCACTGATCCCATACGCCGGTAAGTGGCTTGTCGCTCATTGCGCTGCCTCCTGCTGTGGTTCCGTGTTTGGTGCGGTAAATCCTTCGCCGACCAACGATTGACCAATAACCGTATCGCCTGAACCAACTTTGATTGCTTTGCCAGGAAGCCGGTCGTTATCCTCGCCAATAGACCACCCAGACCGCTGCGATAGTTCGCGCTGCGAAATCGGGAAGCCCATTGCGTCAAGATCCTTAGCTTGAGCGATGATGTCCGTAACCGTCGGCGCAGGTCCGTTTGCTTTCCAGCCAAACACTCCCGAACGCCGCCGGATTGCGTCCGCACTGTGCCCCGATGCCTCTGCGAGCCCTTCGAGGTTGTAATGCAGCATCGGATCAAGCATGCCGCCGCTGATATCAGCAGCCAGCTTGGTGCCATCAGGAACGCGGTAGACGTGCGCCGTGATGGCGTGCTGGTCAGATGCGCCATAGGAGCCCGTGCCGGAGCCCTGCGACTGCGCCAAAATCGAACCCGTCACAAGCACGGACAGGTCTGCCTTGGCGATCTCAATCACCCTGGGGTGGACAGTTTCACCAGACGACGAAACTGACCCAACCTGTTCAATCTTGTGCTCGTTGAGGAAAACGGGCGTTTGCCCCTCTCCCCAATTGTCGAGCGCTTCCTCCAAAACGCTGCGCTCCTCGCCTTGATCGAGCAGCTCGCGGTCAGTGAAAACGGCGATCTGCGGGATGCCGTATCGGTGCATGTAGATCAGCAGATCCTGCCAACCTTGCTGCAGCCCAAGCAGAATCCAGATTCCCGCCGTCATCCATCCGCGACGTTCCGTGATTCCGTCGCCCAAGCAGCGGTGAAACAGAATCTTGCCCATCGGCCACTTCAGGATCGTGCTGTCGGCGGTGTAAAGTCCGGGCTCGTCGGTATCCAAATCGAACCGAAACGACTTTTGATGCACAAACTCCATGTGGTAGGGCACATAGGAGCGCACCGAGTAGTCTTTTCCCTTGTGAGAAAATTCGATCTGTCGCCAGTCCCAAAACAGCTCAGCAGCGGAATATCCGTAAGCCGACGCGCTCAGCAGCTGGTAGATCTGATCTGACCAAATGTTGCGCAGGCTGGGCTGATTTAGCACCGCCGATTGCCACGCTGCTACGAATTGCGCGGCCTCGTCGTTCTCAAACTCCTTGGGCGGATCGATACGCCAAGTGATCACGTCAGACATCGCCCAGGCGCGCCGGAAGTGCATCAGCGAGCGTATGTGCGAGTTGTTTTCGATCTGTTGCTCGACGAGATCAGCCCAGCGCCACGGATAGCCCGAATGGGCCTCCTTGCGCAGTTTGATGATCTTTTCTGGAGTCAGCTCGTCGTTTGGATACGTTGACCAGCGCGCCGGAGTCGGACCAACGCCAAGCCCGACGCGCCGTGATAGCGCTTCCCACGAAATCACGCTTGATTGTCGAACAGAACGCGCATGTCCCACGGGGCGACCAGCGGGCCAAAAGCCCGGCAATGGTGCCGGTGCGCCCGGCGGAAGCGGCGGCGCACTTGTTTTGGTGGGCTCAATCACTGCGCATGGCGTAGCCGTTGCAACCGCCCAGCGTCAATAAGTAGCTGACCCCGCTAAGATAATACTTGACGCACAATACCTTCTCGTGCGTCATTTTACGTCATGCCAAATGACGCCAAGATCAAGCGCGAAGCCGTGACCGCCTACGTCAAGCCACAGCAGTTTGAACGATTACAGCAGATCAAGGACGAGGAAGGATTTCGCAGCATGTCGCACCTTGTCGACCGTGCGCTAGTGGAGTTCGAGGCGAAACGAAATAAGCCTTAACCGTCGCGCCAGCCCGTCAAGTGGGCCACTACGTCGTCGATGTCAAGCCCCGAGTCCGCCACCATCGGCGCGACATCGTGGCAGGTTAGGTAGGCGCGCGCCATCGCGGCAAAGCGCCGGCGGTGTGTCGAGCCTTCGGGCAGCGGTGCGTCGAGAAAATCCGCGATCCGGTCGGAGCCCGGGTAGTCGTCGTTAGGCAAGATGCGCCTCTCTCCGTGGGGCAAATGTCTCGGTGTCGAAGTTCAGGCCGCACTCCGCCGCGCAGCCGCCACGTCGGAAACACGATGGGCATGCGTCGCGCATCAGGTAGCGGTTGCCGATGCGCTTGATCTGGCCGGACCGTGTGAGGCTGTGCAGCGCGTTTGTGACGGCGCCAAGCTCTGCCAGCGATCCTCGATACGCAATCGGTGTCGGCACCGCGTAGCCACACTCTGCGCGCCACACGTAGGCCAGGGCAAGCAACTTGTGCTCACTCAGCTGGTGTACGCCGTTTGCCGATGCCCAGTGGTACGCCTCGACGTAGCTGAGGCAATCGGCGCAGAGTACGATGCGGGCGTTGGTTGCTCGGTTGCGTGTCTCGGCGATAGCGCGCGAATCCCCCTCGGTGTGCTTTAGAACGCTTGCCCCTTTTACGGAGCACTCCCAGGCGCGAGGATTGAGCATCAAAGACCCCGCTCTGTACGCCGTCGGACTCTCCCACTGTGCGAACCGGCTGATATGTTGGCGAGTAGGTCTACCGGCCATTGTCCTCCCCCTTTGGGACGCATGTCCCAGCCTTGCAGTAGCTCCCGCGCTCGCAGTCCGCTGACTTGGTGCAATCACCGTCGGGGTTGGCGAACAGGCACAGTAACAGCACTAGGCGCATGATCTCCCTCCTGGTATCGTTTATCCCAAAGCTCCCACAGCTTGCGGTCGGGCATTGACCCTGCGAACCGCAACCGGGCAGCCAGGTAGTCTTGCTGGCACCACCGACAGTACCCCTCTACCGAGACAGCATCGTCATTGCAGCGAGCGCACTGCATCATTCGCTCTTGTGCGGAAACAAGGACGGCTGCTTGCGCTCTTTGAGCCGGAAACGCTCCTCTGCACCGGCCAGCAGCTCGACGCTGTAGACGGAACCGAGGGCGGCGCTGATAAAACCAGCCTTGCTCTTGACCGCCTTAGCCAGCTTGCCTACGTCGGCGGCGGACTGTGCGATCTCTGCTGACTGCAAGCGGTGGCTCTCGATGTCGTCGGCGGTTTCGATAGGCTTGGCGGCGCTCGACTCAACGATCAACCGGCGATGCGCATCGATGCCGATCATCTCGGCGTCAACGATTGCCAGCTCCTCAGCTGCCAGTTTCAACGCCAACTGCGCATCCTGTAGCTTGGTCAGCGCGTTCTCCAGGCGCTTGGCGGGTAGTGTCTCATTTGCCATTGTTCGGCTCCTTTAGTTTGGCTGCTCGTCGTTCTCGCTTTTCCTGTGCCTTGATCTGCTCAGGGGTCAGCGGTGGTGGCTCTCGCTTCGG
>OFRG01000182.1_pt1 | contig 27035 bp, 30 predicted proteins | sample 1543071 | NCBI WGS metagenome assembly OFRG01 (sample SAMN07774222, study PRJEB24372) | wastewater metagenome | isolation source: WWTP Verbania (Effluent) | place: Italy: Verbania | collected 2015-12
TTTATAGTAAGTAAAGTATAAGAGCCTAATTATAGGGTGTCAAAAAACGTAAAAAATTCTATTGGTGAAAAAATGAAAGAAGTCATAGCAGAAATGAAAAGAGATGTAGAGCAGGTTGCAATCAAAATGGAATCTGTTGGTCATCCTCGTACCGATGAAATTAATCGGATTGCGCAATACTTGGGCGGAATGCCCTCAACGAACATGGGCGCTGGCATGAATCCTTCTTTTCAACAAATGGCTTCTGAAGAAGATGAGATGTCAATGGAGCCACCAAAAGAATCTCTCAACCCAGGCATTTCAAGTTTTGTAAAAATGCGCCCAGGTGAAGAGCCAGTTGTGGACGACAGAAAAACCCACACATGTACGGTTGTGTTCAAAGCACCAGATGGCATTTCAGAAGCTGACATGATGAATTACATTCTCGGCATAGGAAAAGAACTTGGCGTAGACGTTGGAAGCTTCAAATGGTCTAAATCAGACGCACAAACAAACAAGCCATCTGTATAACAATATTTTGTCAAAGCCCGACAAAAAATAAAAAGGGAAGACAATGAGCACTGAAAGATTTAATTTTAACGCAAAACCGGGAGAACCTGGATTTCAAGAAGTCAAAAAGAACAAGTTCGGTCACACCGTTTTAAATGGTGAAGAAGAAACTACGAGCGACAACGTGGTCTTTACATTAGACCCAGAAACGGGAACCCCACGTGCTGATTTGAGCATTTGGGATACTCAAGAAATGAAAGACCTGGCAAATAAGCTAAACATGCCACTTGATGGTCAGTTACAGCAGCAACAAGATGTAAAAGAAGAAGTCACGCCAACAGTGGCTGGCATCACCGACAAAGACATGGATGACCTTCTTCTAAACATAGAGCAAGATTTAACGCCACCTAATGAGCGTGTGGTTGTTGCGTCTATAGTGGAATATTCAACTCCAGAAAAGAATTTATCATCTCAAGACAGTAGAGTTCGCAAAGTAGCAAAAACATCGCCTGAGAATGATTGCCAATCAACAAAAATTTGCACCGATGAATCCTGTGGAACCGCTCTTCCGTCAAACGCCAAATTCTGCTCGACATGTGGCAAATTGCAGAAAGTCACACTGTTTTGTATTGAATGTGGAAGAAAATTCAACGAAAGAGAGAAATTTTGTGCAGATTGTGGCGGCGCAAGAGAATAGGAATCTTTATTGTTTTTACAGAATAAGGGTTTAATATGTCTTGGTACAAGCCCGATATTATACGAACATCTCTGCGCAAACATCAAATGCGTGTTGATTTGCGTGTGTATCCTGGTGATATGACAAAAATTGCCAACCCAAACGACCAGATTTCAGCTCTTAAATCTATGTTGACATCTGCAATTATTAAGGGTCTTGATATGGTGGGTATTGTATCTCCATCATCACCCGCAGCAGGATGGGAAGCCGCTCGTATTGCTAAAGAATCTGGGCTAGATATTTATGTGGCGGCAGGTGAAGATTATTCCTGCTCTGATAAATTTCACATTGTTGTTTATAATCTCAAAGAGCCAATGCATTTAAATCTTGATGTTGACAAAGCTATCAAATACGCTCACGACCGGGGCGGTTGGGTAATGGCAGTAAATGTTACAAAAAGACAAGCTCAACATTTGAACAAAAACAAGGGCACTATTTTAGCGCCAGACGCTATTGAAATTTACAACGATGTATCTGGTGGATATATGGATGTCGATGTTGAATATCCAAGATTTGTTGCGTCCGCATCAGATTCCCCAAATGCTCTTGAGAAAAGTAAAACATACACTTTGATTCACCGCCGTGACATGGAAGCAACTGGATTACTTCCAGAAGGCGAGGGCTCTGACTTCATTCCACAATATTTGCAAAAGAGCGAACAGGCTGACCAAGCTCAAGCACTTAATAATCCACAAGGGGAACAACAAAATGGCTCGCAATTACTGTGATGAAGCGGCTGTAAAACAATATCTTCCCGAAGGGATTGTTACGCAGGGGCAAAATACAACACCAAATCCAATGAATCCATCACCGGAGTCATTGACGAATGTTGACATAGATTTTTTTATTCAACAGGCTTGCGCACACATTGATGGCGCTTTAGCGACACAATACGATGTCCCGTTGGTTCAATCCAATCAAGGTGGTGAAGTTGGATATCCACAGCCAGTTCCTTCTATCGCAGCCCTTCTTGCAGCCCAAATGATTTGGGAACAAAGATTACAGGGTGCTGACAGACAAAGAAGTGACTCTCAAAAAGAGCGAGAAGCATGGGCACACTCAGAATTAGCTCGTATTCAAAACGGAGAAAGGCTTTTAATTGGACAAGTCAATCTGCGTGCAAATAGATTTGTCCGCAACACATTAATGAACGCTCCTAGAAATCCAGCTAGCGGCGGTAAATCAGACACGAAGTAATCAAGGACTTCAAGCATCTCAGCACGAAAACATAGACAAGTATGCTTGAACAAGTCTATGAAACGGTGCGGGGAATCTTATTTTACGAATTGCCCAAAAACGGCGATGGTAATACCGTTGTCTACGACCGAGTAATTAAACAATTTCTTTTTGGCGACCAAGAGGTTATTGCCGAGCAACCAGCTATCGTTATCAAGGGGTCAACATCTAAGCCACAAAAGTATGCGCAAAATGTTTACAAACTTACTCACACACTAACAATACAAACTTGGTCTCAAAACGATACTAAGGAAGTTGCAGAAAGAGTAAGTCAAGAAATGGCACGCATTGTTTTTGAAGCCATGCTGCCTCACAAAAGAATGTGGGTGCTGGCAAAATGTCCAATATGCAATAAAAAGATAATGTCGCCGCTGCATTTCACTATTGACCATAGTGTTTTGTTTGCACCATATGTTACGACTGTTGAAACGGCGCTCACCAACACATGGTTGGAAACACACCCATCAACAGACCCAATACCACCATTTATTGATTCTGGCATAGCGAGAGCGGCATATGATTTACTTAATGAAGATGTTAGAAACGCCGTCAGTGTCCCGAATCTTACAAACCCAGCAAAAGATAGAATTTTGTATTATCAATCTGACAAAAGAAGGGCTGTCCGACTGTTGTACAATGTAGATATAACAGATATCAAGCCGAGTGACGACGGAATGGGTAAACAAATTTTACACGCTTCTGAATTTTCATTGACGTTTGAAGAACTTGTTAAACAAACGTCTTATGGACCGGACAACGTGCCAACAGACGCTTGGGATTAACATATGACAAATATTGACAGAAAACAACTCAAGCTGTTAACAGAATCTCTCGGTAGAGCTTGGGGAGCAATAAACAAACCAATTGGCGACACCAATCGAAATCCCGGTGCTTTGTTGCGACTCGAAAGGGCGCTTTGTCGATTAAAGGGTTCTGTTAGATTCCATGATTATGATTATGCCTTGCAAGATTCTGATTTGTTAAAATATGGAAGTCTTGACAGGGTTGGTTATGGTATTCAGGGCGGGCGTGTTATTGCAGATGAAACAAAAACTCAAACACCATTCCTAGACTATACATCGGGTAATTGGAACCCTATTTATAACGGGCCTCCGTGCCCGGAAGGTTGGGGAAAGTGGGATTACAACCAGTGGAAGGGACATCCAAGAAGTGAGCCAGCAAACAATGATGCCGATACTGGAACCTATTCAAATAGGTTAAATGAGCTGACGCCAGTTAGACATTTGAGCACAAACACGTACCAACAAGTAGGTTTTTGGCAAAACGCAAGATGGATTTCTATTAAAAATACATCTGGCGTCACTTCTCCAAGTGTAAGATATCAATTTACACTCACGCAAGAAGAGCTTGAAGGTATTTTGTTCACTGATGCCAGCACAGATACGCCTCTTGATTTAAGATTCTATTCACACGCCAATCTGCATCAGTCTGCCACATCTGGTGCGGAAGGAATTACATCATGGGGTTCAATATCATTGCCGCCTGTTAATGATGATGTAAACAGTTTGTTAATCGCAATCCCATATACTATAACAAGAAATACAACTGTTCCAACAAGTTGGGATGTTGTGATTACGAGACCATCTTATTTAACTGGCTGGTTAAACAACGAGTGGTGGCATTTTGTAATGTATTGGGGGTCTAAAGATACATTCACCAACGCCATTAGCATTCCATCACCATCCGCAGATGCAATATTTGTGGTGTCAGATAACAACCAAATGAGATGGGAGAAAAAAAGTTACTTTAGAAATGAAATAACAGACAGATTAACATGGTCTAGTCTGGCTATAAACGATAAAGCAGACCCAGATACATCCAATCTTCATTTGATTGATGAGCTAAGAACTCATTTTCAATTTTTCGACGGAGAATATAGCGACCCTACATCTCCTGGTGCTTATCATCTATTGCATGATTGGCCTGAATCTACATTACACGGTTTAACAAATAGTATTTCTGGCTATTTGCTTGATATTAATATTGGCGATGCTGTACCAGTGCTATATGTAACAAAAAACAGGGGAACAGAATATGATTATCCACAATCTGACCCAACTGTTGTTGTTGGAAATGCATGTCAACCAGAAGACTATCCAGATGATTGGGAGTTTTTTGAATATTGGCCAGAAACCCCAGAAGACTGTACAGTTATCGCCCGTGTTGTTTATAAAAGGGCACCAGGCACCATATACAGAACGGTAGAAGGTGCTGATGGGGGCACAATCAACGCAGTAAAATTTTACGATTTTGAAGGCGGAGTTTACGACAGCAACTTACATCAAAATTTCTCAATTTTGTATCTTGACCAACCTGCTGTAACATTTGCGCATCCGCCATTTAATGATACCGACCTGGCATCGTCTCTGCTTAGTTCTCTTGCTAACGCAACACAGGCTTATAGGTCATTAAATCCAGTTGTTCCAGTTCTAAATACAGCTTTTAGTTTAATAGTTCCGGGAGTAAGAACCCCAGTTATTTTGGCTGGCTCTCGATTATCACTTGCCAATCCAGATGACATAGCATCACAAACTTTTCGAGGGCTTTTGAAAAAGCCACATCACCCTTTGTTAAAGCCAGCTCTTGACGAAACACCAGAAGCAATACAATTTACGACAGATGCTCGTGGAATGATTGAAGATTTATCAGGACTCCCGCCATCTACGGAAATTCTTAGATTTGATTCAGACAAACTTTATTTAAAGAACAATAGGTTTAATATTCCAACAAAATTTGAAATATTTCATGAACCAACCGATTCATGCAGTGTCATAGAGACGACGGGTGCTGGTGTCAAAATTGGCGTCGATTATAAACTCAGACTTTTACTAGAAGATGTTGGCGAAAATACATTTCAAAAAGACTGGGACATCATGGCTTCAAAATATTATCTTACAAATCAAGAATATGAAAACAGAGTGGCACAGGGTTTAAGCACAACTGGATATTACAAAAAAGGCACAGATGAAGAAAGAGCATCAAGGGCAAAAGGGACTCTTGAAACCATTGATGAGTGGAGACTTCATGGATATGCTGGCATTGTTCCAGACCTTTCTATGGGCGATTATCGAACGCTTTATACCAAAGTTGTAACGCCAGAAGATGAAACAAAAACAACAGAAGAACAATTTAGAAAGAATTTAGAGAATCAAGGATATACTCAGACTCAAATTGACGAAGCTGTTCAAAATTACCTTGATTCTGGTGGTGAGTTTTATACTATTGATTTGCGACAATATCCAAATGATTTTGTGGCTTTAAGAAGTGCGGCTCTATCTATGGCAGATTATAGTTTCGCAACAGTGCCTTATTGGAAAAGCAATATCAATCCTTATTTTGGATTAGAACAGGTAAACGCAGAAGACCCAGCCCCACCTCTTTCTAGTCTAAGGGCTGATTCATTTACTATTGCTCCATCTAATTTGTCGGCTGGAGATTTAGAAAATTTTGGTACACAAACACGACTTCCTTTAGATTCTGCGCTTGATTCATCCTTACACACAGGAAGAGAAAAATCATTTATCTCATCTGCTGTTGGTTTTTATTTTTCAACCACAGATAGCAGCGGTATTGGAGAATTCTCTTTTAAGGCAAAAAGTGTGTTAAATGTTGAAAACACAACTGGATATTTTACCAACACAAATGAAGAATTTATCAAAGTTTCCCTATATTCAAACACAGTTGATGATAATGGCGACAACATTCCTGGTGAGTTAATAGTTACTGGTGGAAGAATTAATTATAGTGATTTTGAACAAACATATACAGAATTTAGATTCAATCTTTATGCTCGATTAAGCACTGGAACTAAATATTGGATTGTCGTTGAAAAGAGCGCTCCAACAGAAGGTGGTGTGATAGTTTTTGACAGCGATGCCCAAACTAGCGGAAACGCAGCTTATATGTGGGATTCTACTTTTTGGGACACACCAAGCGCAGACTCATGGAGTGGTGGAAGTGGCTGGGCTTGGATAAAATGCTACGACGATGAATCTCCTCAATCTGGCAATATATTAATCGACCACAGCAACTCTAGTTACACTGGAGTTGAAGAACCATTTTTGCCAAAAACACAAGCAATCAGAATAGCTTCATCTGGTCTTGGTGACACCATCCGCTCATTTATCATCAGAATGAAATTTATTCCTGATGAAACAAATCAAACCGGACTTCCATATAACACGTCGGATGATAAAATTACTGCGTATTTTTATAGTGACGCAGGCGGTGGCGTTCCGGTTATTTTAGTGTCAACTGGAACTTTTGTGAGAATTAATACAATAGGCGAGTCTTGGCAGGAGTTTACATTTGCTATTGATGGATTAACACTTGGAAACAACTATTGGGCTGTTTTGTCTAAAAACGCTCAGGTTCTTGGTGGAGTGATTGTTATTGACAAGGGCGATGGACCTGAGTTGATAGCCAAAAAGACAAACGCTGGGACTTGGCAGGTAGATTCTGGAACTGCTTGGTTTAAGTTTTATCAATCAAGTCAGTTTGTCTTGGGCGCATTTAATCGGTCAAGTTTTGATATATTGCAATATTTACCCGGTCCAAACACAGCACGAGAATCTGGCTCCATATATAAAGTAGATGGCTATTGGTCATTCACATGCGACAAGTTGCCAACACCAGGCCCAATCTCCATTTATCCGAGAGCTGTAAATGATGGTTCTTGGTCTTATGTAAGAAGAAGCAAAGACATTTATGTGTGTGTTCGATATGAAATTGGTGGAACAACATATGATTATTCAACTAAACTTGAAGCCGCCCAAGGATGGAGAAATTTGTGGTGGAAACGCAACTCTGGAAGCTATAAATTTGTGGACGTAAATACCACTCCTGATGTTGATGTTATCACCGATGATATCAACTACACTGACTATGATTTTAGTGGGGCACAAGGCACATATTTTAACGGTCGTTTTGAAGGAACTTTACAGGCACTTGAGAATGGCGCTCATCAAATAAGGGTTACATTTAATGATGGTGTAAGACTGTATTTCGACGGAGAACTTTTAATTGATTCCTGGCCCACGGCAGACCCAACAACACAGCAAACTATTACAGTTATGACTCCAGTGCTATCCACAGCACCTGATACATATTATTCTATTGTTGTTGAACACTATTATGGTGCGCCATATGATGGTTCGGATAACCAGAAATTGAGAGTTCAGTGGGCACCGCCGTCTAATTTGGCAGCATATGTGAATCTCGGAGCAACAGACGTAGCACCAGCAGAAGTACAAATAACATCAGAAAATGTTGACAGAATCGTATTTTTATCTGTTGGAAGAATAGAAGAAAAATTTGACACAGCTACCCACGGAGCACCGCCTGGTGATGTCTTGGTGTTAAGGAGTATATAATGTCACCAAACAAATACACAGCTAATGTTTTAGACGCCATGATTAGAGGGCGAGACTTAATCTATTCTTCAGAAGATGTTTCGTTGTCTCTTGAAGAATTCGCTATGGGCGTTAATTTGTCAGTTAGAAGTTTTGATTTGTGCTGGGGTTATGCAGCAGTAGAACCCCAGTTAGCTGCAAATTATGATAAGGAAGCTGTTGTCAGTATTGGGGTGGCAAAACAAGATGGTTCTTTGTTAAACGTGCCAGTAGATGAATCCGGGCTGTCTCTTTCTGCCCTTTTAGACGTTGGTGGTGCCGAGCCGCTACAAAATGTATATGCAGTTGGAAGCATCTATTTGGGCACCAACGTTTCTCCAGCAGCTCCGAGCGTTACCCCTTTGCTGCTTAGAGGTGGAGCCAGCGGTACTGGAACTCGAATTTTAATGAGTAAGGATATTGATATTGACACTATCATTGATTCTGTAAAAAATGGTGATTTTCCAACTGTAGCGCCACCAATTAATGACTCAGTTCTAGAAATTTATCGCTTTGTTATGGATATTACTTATTATGATTCTTCCGAAAGCTACAAAAATCGAATACAAACATATTTAATTGACCTTAGAAAACCAAGAGGTTGGGGCGGTTACGCAGAAGAAAACATGGGCGTTATTCTTATTCCAGCGGCAATCTCAAATTATGAAAATGTGTCAAGCAGCGTTGATGAGTCTGAAAATGCTGTAAAAGATATAGTAGAAACTTGGGTTCATTTCACAACGTGGGAACCAGATTTTCTAAATTTTTGGAAAAAAAGCGGCAGTAACATAATGCCAGCTCGATTAGAGCGATACTTAAATGATGAATTGGGGATAACACTACTACCATAATGGCTACTACTGCAAGAATCGAAGAATATATTGTTGAATATGCTCGTGCTGTTGGCGATGCATATGTTGGAATTCGTGATGGTGTCGGCACTGAAGACACGCCGGGAACTGCGTTGTTTGAAATGGCTCAAATTTCAGACCTTGCAAGCAATAATTTACCAAGATTTGGTGTTTTGGAAACAAATCCATCTGGATTTGAAACTACATATGACCACGTAAATGACCCAACATATGTTTCTGTAAGCGGCGGAGTTGTTGCATACAAAACTCAAACTATTTCTGTTGAACCACAAAAAGTGCCGATTGTTCGAGCCACAGCTAAACAATATGATGAAACATATCAATATGGTGTAAAGCTTGGATTTCCTCTTTCAGAAGCAAAAAAAGCATCACAACTATATTCAACCATCGTATCACAAAGTGCAAGCGACACCGACCAATATCTTTATGTAGCCGACACCGCCACTCCATTGACTCTTGGTTTTCCACTTAAAGCGCACGTTGGAACATCATTCATTGTTTTTAGCGGATTTAACTCCAGTGGAACCGCATTACAAGTAGACCCAAGCTTTACCCCAGATGGTGTGAACTACGGTATTTTAGGAGAAGATTTTCTAGAACAAACTCGTGTGTATTTTATTTACGAACCACGAATTCAATCTATTGTTGGCATGCCAGTAGTTTCATCCGGTACAGACCCAGATGCCTTTTTATATTATCCATCCACTCCAGCAGACTGGCTACCAATTGCAAATGTTTTGGTTACAGGGCCAACACTTATTGATAGCACTGTTGCACCGACTGCGGCTTATATAAGCGGCACAGTAGTTGAGTGGCCGTCAAGTTCTAGTGTCTTTGAAGCAAGCGATGCAAAGACAATCTTAAGAGTAGCCACTGCATCACGTTCAAGCCTAAAGCAAATTAAACAAACAGCATCTTTTGGTGATGCAATTGCTGCACTAGTTGATTACACAAATGTTATAGCTGACAATTCTAGCTCAAGCTTTAGACAATATTGGGCTGCTCAACCATTTCGCTCTACAAGTTATTTTGCAAGAGGCGTAAGTTTTTATGATTTAGAGAGAATGGAGTTCCCAGAATCGTTTAAAAAAGCATATTATGACTACAATAACGATGACCTTCAACACACCTTCGCAATGTTTAGAGGTGATTTATATGACACCACAAATCCACTGGTTAACAACTCCAGTGTAAGTGGTTTAACCAGCAACAATTTTATTGCAACATCCGTTCCGTCTACGCTTAGAAGAGGCACGTATGTGTATGGTGTTTCGGCGGTATTACCATCTGGTTCAACATATGGGGAAACCCCGGCAAGTTATGTAGTCACCACCACTGACACAAATTCATCGAATTATTTTGTAAATGAACTTACATGGTCTTCGGTACCTGGCGCTCTTTTCTATCACATTTATCGCAGAGCAACCATAACTGGCGACCAAACAGAAGCACGTCTCACAGAAGTTGCGCAAGTAACAGGCGATGGAAGCTTCGCTATTCCAACTGACACAATGAGCACAGAGGAAAGGCTTGGAAATAAGTATGATGCTTTTAAATTTACCGTTGGTGGAACAACTCCAATCACCACTGTAGAATTAGAACTTAAGTCAGCACTTACACTAACAGGAACTGGAACTGACTACTTAACAATAAACTTAGTTGCGGATTCGTCAAACGAACCGGGTGCCTTTTTAAAACAGGGCGAGAATATTTTACTCAGCTCAATTACAACAGGGTACACAGTGCTTTCAAGTGCTCTCTCTTATACTTTAGCAGCGGGTACATATTGGATTGTTATAGGTCGCTCAGCAGAGCCAAGTTCAAACATTTATTTGCATCGTGGCGCTTATTCAAGTGGAATTGTACCTGGAGAAGTGAGCGGCACCACTGTGCGAGTGCTCCCTACGCTTAATGCAGATGAATTACTTCACAAGCAAGCTGAAGCAATTAAAGTTTCAGGATTTAGTGGGACACAACTTGGCGGTGTAAGATTAAAATTGCGAAAGACGGGCACGATAAGAAATAGTTCAGATTCATTAACTGTTTATTTACACGCAGACAACGCAGGAAGTCCAGGCGCTATCTTGGCAACAGGAACTCCAATATACTACAAAGACCTAACGACAGCCCCTGCGTTTTATAATAGTCAAATGGACTATGTTTTAAATAGTGGAAGTACATATTGGCTAGTAGTGGGAAGAACAAGTCCGCCAATTGGAGCTAGTGTATCAACATATATTAGCACATCAGTGGTAACCGCACAATATCAATATGCGCCAGATGGTGAAAAGAATGCATCGGGAACATGGGTGTCTGAAAATAACAAAACTGCCTATCTTAGACTTCTTGGATGGCTTGACTATGGAAGAACTGGATTGTATCTTACCAGGCGTGGTGTCAGGCTAACTGGTAAAAAATCACAAACAGGGCGAAGACTTTCAGTATATGTTCCACCAATGGAAATTTCATCAGATACAGGCAGATTACCAAGCGTATCACAATCTGGAGAAAATATAGAATCAACTGAAGACACTAGCACAAAGAATGAACTTTTAGTATCAGTAAAGGCAAGACTTGGTGCAAATGGAACTTCTGTTCAACTTCCAACAATTATCATTCCGAAGGGCACAACCAGAGATACTAGATTTTTACTTGGAAGCGACGGTGATTTATACGACAGGGTGGATGATGTGCAAGTAGTACCAGGTTCTGACCTGCGATTAATGTCAGACGGAACGATTGACTGGAGCGTATACGATTTGATTACCGTGGAGACATCGCCATAATGACTGATTTAGATGAAATGTACAGTTTGTATGGCAGTCTTGGATTTAGTCAAGGCTTTACAGACCTTTTGGCTGTGTTAAAAAACAATCCTCGTGAAACAAATTTTGATTTTGATGTAAATGACATCAGGGCACAAGACGTAATCCCCGCCAAATCATTTGGATTTACGATTGGTCAAACATCTGCATATAAATCAAGACTCGCTGGAGAAGGCGCTGAATCAGCAACTATCGCCATTGGCGTGAGAAAGTCTAGGGCGAATGCTGTTCTACCAATAATAGCGCCGACTGAAGGGTGGGTAGACCCCGCCGTAGCACTATTGTGGGACTTATGTAAACAAGCTTGGTGGGGGAGCGCAACCGCCGCCATTGGTCGCTTAATATCACCAACAGACGACGACCCAATTACATCTGGACAGCCCGAGATATACACAGACAATATTTCAGATTTTGTAACATTTGTTGTTCCATTTCCCGTGACTATTATCCCAACCGTTGATAGTGGCGAAGAGTATGAAATTGTTAATGTTGTTGAAATTGCAAAATCAGATAGAAAGTTAATTCTTGAAAACCCAACTCAATATCCACACAGTCCAAATGAAACAATGATAGCTTTTCTGCCATCATTCACCGGACCAGAAAGAGAGCCCGACTTCTCTCTAATGTCACTTCGAGAGGGAATGTTGACACCGTGTTTGGTAAATAAACTAAGCATTGAAGCAAGTGATGTTAAATCGTCAATAGATTTAACAGCAGAGTTGGCGTTTATTCACTCATTTAGAAAGCCACAAATAGACTTAAGAGCCGTGCGAAGCACAATGCTTTCAAACATGTCAAAAAAAGGCTCAGGGCGATTAATTTATGGCTCGGAAGTCCAAGTGACATCAACAACACCGAGCGGTGGTGCTTTTGGTTTGGGTGTTGCACTTGGCAATGAACTTTTTGGCGGATATCAGGGTGCTGCAATTCATCCTATTACTATCACCGGAATATCAATTACTGTAGATAATCAGCTAAATGATTTGTATACCGCACATTCTATAGCGACAACCATTGCACAAAGGAATGAAGAAAATAACCACCCGTTAGCACTATATTCTGAAGGGAGAATAATCTCTGGAAAAATCACATATAAATCGACTTTAGAATCATGGGCTGTACTTGAAAGACTTGCCGGTCCATCTTCTATTAATGGCGGCGGACTAATCATTAACTTCGGTCCTTTCAAAATCACCATGAACCAAATAGCATGGCAACCTTCTCAGGGTTCTGGAAAAGCAGACGGAGATGAAGAAAGAACCCTAGAGTGGACTATGCTGGCAGAAAATTATGATGATATGCCAAGACTAGACTATGCAACACAGGAATAATCCAGTATAAGTAAGATATGTCCGTATTTATTTCCAAAGACCCGTTTGAGATTGAAATATATTTTCAACCTATAATCAACGCATCTGGACAACTGGTGAGCGTTATAATTTTACCAGACAATACAAAGTCAGATACGCAAATTCTTAAATGCTTGGTTATTGGAAGAGATTTTGACAACATGTCTCGAATCTTAGAAAGTGCATCAATTATCAATCACATCAATGGCGAAACTCTTGTTAGAAAATCGGTTTTTTATCGCTCTATCATTTTGAAATTTTTTCAAGCATGGAATTTATATGATGAAAATGGAAACATGGTCCCAATCGAAAACCACATTGTTGGGAAGATGCATGATACTTTAATACGAGCACTTGCAAAAAAATGGCTTAAGGTTACCAGCGGAAAAGAATAATGTTATCATCCACCCACACACCCGCATCATCTAACTTAGTTTATATCATGTCGTTGACAGACAAGGATATAAGCATTTGGAGAGACCCAGACCAGGTTTCTATGGGGTTATATCGTGACGACCCAGATGCCACAAGAGAAGTGTATACGTGGGATTTGCGCTCACTGGCAAATCGTGGAGTCTTCAAGCGATTAAAAAAAACAGACCAGTTCTGGTACAAACTGTGGTTAAGAAATCACAACGCAGATTCTGGTTCCAATGTTTACAAATCTCTTCCAACGATTTTTACAGTCTCTCCGTTTAATCATCTTGATGCAACAGGACATGTTTATAGTGGTTCTTTTAGTTTTTATCCATTAATAGCTAATTCGGAAATTGTTGAAAACAACAATGCGGAAACCTACGAAGCTGAGCGAGCAATATGGCAGGGGGTTTTATTTCCAGCCATGCCATTTTTATTAGCTGGAACAATCAATAAAACTGTTTTTTACGGACCTGTGTTTTTTAAGAAAATCACTTTCTCGGTTAGTGGTGCTGGTGGACTTTCACCAGTTGATGTAAATGTAGAATTTGGCGGCGGCAAAACCATCAAAACTCCAACAATAGACAGGGTTGACCCGGAATTGGTTACATACTCCAATATCACAGATTTTCAAGCATACAGAACTGCAAGTATGGTGGATTGTTTATCGTCTGTTGGAGTTTTTACAGACTTGCAAGAATTAAAAGATAATCTAGCACCATATTACGAACTGGAAAAAGAAAGTCCAACTGTTAGGATATTGGAGATGAAGCTGTCAATGTCTCAAGATATTGACTTTGTGTTTACTGGGCACAAGGCGTCATCCACTGATGAAAAAGGCCCGAGATTTGCTGAAATCAAAAACAGGAAAGTTACTGGCTCTTTTAAATTTTTCTCCAGAGAAGATTCGATTATTATGGGGAATTCTTCATCTAATCCAGATTCTGGTCAACTGACTATGTATTTTGGTGGGCCTTACTTGTTTCCAATGTCAAACGTGGAGTGGCAAAAACCAATCATAGAACAAATTCCAGGAGAAGGATTCTACCACGTTTACAATTTCATCGCCCGAGCCGCCGATAATGCTATTCAAATGGGCTTTAAATCAAGCGACCTTCCTGTTTCAGAATTTGATTTTGCAACGGTTATTTTGAAGACGAGTGAAGATGAGGAGACGCAATAATGAGTGAAAAAGATGTAATCGAAAAGATGCAAAATTTAATTGGTCGCTCTAGTATGGCATATACTAACAATAAAGCGCCGCAAAACAACGAACCACTAGTCCCTGTTGTTAATAAATCATTAGAGCGCAATGCGTGGCTGGAAAGTTTACCAGAAATAGAAAATGATTGTTTTTTGCTGGATGCATATTATGAAAACAGCTTAATCGTCTTTTGTGTAAAAGAACTAGATTGGCAAACCGCAATGAATATTGACATGAAGTCATTTAGAACAAATGACAAAGATGTTGATTATTATTCAGAAGAATATGAGAGAAGACAGACCCTTTCACGAGCGATTATTTGGGTCGCTGACTCTTCAGAAAAGATTCTTGTTGAAAACAAGAACGGACAGATATTGGAGTATATTAAATATGATGTTTTAGACATCATATGGGACAAATATAAAGCAATTACTAGTGTAACCACGCAAGAAGCTCAAAAGCTTTATGAGTCCACAAGGAAGTACCTTAATGGCGAAGCTCAAGAAGGTGTGCCACTTCCGTCAATTATTCCAGAAACGATTGCCATTTGTGATGGCTGGTGTTCGTTGAGTTCAAAAGAGTTGCGCTCTTTAACTGCTGGCGAATGGGAAAGAATGCAAATTGTAAAAATGGCACGAGCGGATTTAATGGGAGTGTATACGCCACAACAAGTGGCTTCGCAAACATCCACCCCAACTCCTGTGGAACAAAACACAGCTAGTGGTAATTTTGATTTTGAAGCGTGGACAAATCGCTTCCCGAAAGGTCATCCCAACAGACCACCCGGAACATAATCTTGAGGTAATATTTATGGACCCAAACGAAGCCGCAAAGACGATGAAAAGCGAAGCCGAAAGTATGGCTAGAATGATTCGAGGTATGAGAGCTAGAAAATCTTCTGATTTTCTACAAAAGGATTTGTTGAACTGGCTGTGTATAAGTTTGCAACAACACGCTGATTTTAAAAATTCTATGGCAGATTTTGTTGAAGGGATTGGACACACATATCCAGGTTTTCAGTTGAGCGCCACCACAACGCAAGCCGAACTCGGGCAATCTCAACAATCTATAAATGTAGAAGCCCCACCCTTTGATTCTGATTTCTGGATGGGGCTTGGTGACGTTTAAATTATTCGTCTCTAAACGGGTCGTTTAAATCTGGTTCTGAAACATCAGCGCCAGCATCTTGAAGTCTCGTGGTAAATTCGGTTTCTTTTCCGGGCATAGTTACATTTGCAGAATCAAAAGATTGTCCCATTCGATAGTCTAAAAGTCTGTCTAGTTCTACCAAATCTTCATGAGTCGGGCGTGGATTTCTTTTAAGCTCTTCGATTCGAGCTTCAAGTTCCATTAGCGTCTCTTCGTTGCGTAGAGCCTGCATCGCTGCTTGTTCTTTTTCGTATGCCTCTTCGCCCAAGAACCCAGCTTCTGTTGCATCATTGTCTGGGTTAGCCTCTGGGTCGAATGGAGATAAATTTCCAAATGATTCTGCTGTTTTGGTCAAAACATCTGCTTCTACAAACATCCCCATACTATCCAAATCATTTGATATTTCAATCAATGTAGCAATAATTTCTCTTCGTTTCATAACGTCACCATAGCTTATTTCATATTTTAGCTTCGCAAAACCTTTGAATACAAATCAAAGTGCATTTTTGCAACCGATTTCCAAGATGTCTTCTTGAGAAAATCTAATCTGGCATCATCATATTGTACCTGAATCGCTGGCTCGCTAAAGATTTTGTCTAAAATGTTATACAGCTCGTCGTCTGTGCCTGCTTGAAAAGACACACCACAAACATCATCAAACAAGTGTACCTTAGTTGTCACAAGCGGTGTTTTAGTCCCAATAACGACCCTTGCTATACCCGATGTAGAGCAGACATCGTGTTCTGGGTGACTTACATACGGTAGTACGCAAACCTTTGTCGTTCTTATAAACGACATTAACACATCATTTGTAACAAAGCCACGATTGATAGTAACGTTTTCTTCAATATTCAATTTCTTACATTCATTAACCAGCTTTCTAAACACTCTTTCGTGTTCTTTTGCGTTATTTGGATTTTCAGAACCCTGAATGATATAATGAACATCATTGTATTTTTCCTTAAGTCTAGCCACCACGCCGAGCATCTTTAAATGCCCTTTGTATTCAAAAAGAAATCCAGGTTGAAACATTGTGTGTTCACTATCCCATGTGTTCCAAAGCGGCGACAATAGTTTTGGATTATCAGCATCTCCATCGAAAATATTAGAACCATGTGGAATAACAGTAATTTTGTCATTGTCAATACCTTTGTTTAAAAGGCATTGCCTTCCGCTTTCTGTGTGAGCTATTATGTGTTGACCACTTGCTTCGTGTACTGTTTTATCTCTATGCTCATATATTGAGTGCATAGTTGCAATGATTGGATATTTTCTTGATTTAAACCAAGACACCAAAGATGTGAACAAATATGCTTTTGCAAAAAAGCCATATTCATGACCAAAGTGAATTAAATCTGGTTTCCATTCGTCAACCAATTGCATGAGTTGAACTTTTGGATGTTCACTTCTGTGCCAACATCTGGTAACGAATTCATCATCTCCTTCAATTTTTTCTGATTTAACGTCGTCGGCATATTCTGCAAACACTCTTACATCAGCATATTGTTTTAATTCTTCAATTAATTGCTCGTTATATGTTGAAATCCCACAAGGAGTGTTATAAACACTAATGAATGCGACCCGAGGTTTGTTCTCTGTGCTATTGATTTTTACTGTGTTTGGTGATTTTTTTTTCTTGCCACCACCAAATTTTAGAACAAACATCATGACTGGCAACCAAAACCAGAAAAAGAATAAAGCGAATGCACAACCACATCCAATTCCATCACTTGGCGGGCATCCACAATGTGGCGGGTTGTCGCTCTTCTTTTTGAATAGAAAAGACCATAGTTTGCTAAATATGTTGTTTTTAATCACTTTGTTTATCCATTGTTTTAAACCTGTTGGTTCAGCGTCCTTGTGTGGACAATCGTCATCGTCGCATGTTGCCGGGTCTGCGTCATATTGACAACAATCGAATTTTGTGCATCCTATTGTCTTGTGTCTATTCATTTCTATCCTCTATGTTTGTTAAGAACGTTTGCCATTCATGGTCAAACAACTCCCAGCGAGCAGCGGCTTCTGAGCGATATGCACCTGTCTTGGCAATATATGTTGGCGAGTTCTCAGCAAACTGAGTTGCTTTTACTAACGAGTCGTGTGTGAGAGAAGAATATTCAGAAGAAACAGACTGTATTCCAATCTCATCTAATAGAGATTTGTTTTTTGCATGATGTGTAATGTCCACACATGGCACTCCAGCGGCAATAGCCGTGGTTGTAGAATGAAAACGCATAGACAGCACTAAGTCACTATGTGAGATTTCTTTGATTAAGTCATCCCAGGATTGTGGTTCTGCCACCCATTGAGCACCATCTTTTTGTTTCATAAAACCAAAAGCAAGTGCAGATGGCATTCTGTCATCAACAAATTTTGCCGTGTGTGCTGAAAAAAATGTAACATTCCAGCCAAATTTAACCATCCAGTCACAATATTTAGATATTAATTTCAAATTGTGAAGAGCCATGATGAAATCACTAACATTGTCGTCATGGATTAAGTTGTTAAACACATAGCTGTTTAAAAACACAGACATTTTCTTTTTGCCAATCATGTTTTGAACATGTTGAACAACACCTGGTCGGAAACTTACATCTGGCAAAAGGGATGCTGCAATACCCACTTCTGCTAAAATATCAACAGATTGTTGTGTTCTCACCCACCATTTTGCCTTTAGACTTTTTAAGTCTTCGGAAAATTGTTTGTTTTTTATAATCTCAGATGTAATATTGACATTGATAAAAACAACTGGCTTGTTAGATGCTTTCAGCTTGTTCATTCCATCATTTTTGAAAACCCAAAAATCAGGATTAACTATGCCGCCGCCGCCAATGACGACAATATCGCAATCTAAATGAGCATAAGAAAGCAGTCCATTTTGTATTCCATCGACGCTTTTATCTGAAAACAGTTCAACCGTATGAGAATCTCCAACTGACAACGTTTTTGAGAGATGATGAGCCATTAAATCATCTTCAAAATTTTGCTTGGCGTAAAACCCGCATAGAGCTATCTTCATAATACACTGCGTGAACAACCCTTTGTCACACAGTGTGTATTTAGGAGAATTTTTAAAAAAACCTTTGCGATTATTAAACAAATTGTTAAGATTTGTTTTTCAACAAAGTGGATTTTGAACCTAATTTTGCTCTGGCTTTGCTTCTTCAAACGACGGTGGTTCTGAATTTAGAACACTTTCGACTGTAGGATTTTTTCCCAATTCATAAGCATCTGCTTATGCTATTTTTATGAAAACAATGATTTGTTCACACAATGTTCTTTTCATCACCTTCGTGTTGTTCATTTGTTTCCCACGGCGCACGAGATTTTAAAACGTCATCAATGGTAAAATCTGCATCCCATCGTTCGAGCATGCTTTCTATAACATCAATGGGCACATTGTGTTGATTACGCTTGGCTAGTTGCTCGGCGTCAAATTTCCAAGAAGTTTCTGGCTCTTGGAAATCAATTTCATAGTCATGCTTGATTGCCATTTCTACATATGGTCTAATTTCATACATGGCAACATTTGTGTTATCAACGACAACTGGAGATATTCCTTTTTGCAATGCATCAAGCACTCGCTCTTGATTCCATTGGTGTGCTTCACCAATTTTAGATTTGTCAAAATCATATTCCGGTCCCCAAAAATCATCAGAGCCCAAGACAACACCATCAGTGCCGAGCGCCCTGGCTTTAGTGGACTTTCCGCTGCCAGAAATGCCACGCATTATAATCATCTTTTTTTGATTTGACAATCTATACCACATCCTAAATGTATTCATAATATTACACATGAAATCCTGGAAATAAGGAATCAAAGGTGGATGGCATCACGTGGATTAAACAGACAATAGGAGTATTCCAAAATGGCAAAATTAACCATGTTTAGTAGCGAGCCTGTAAAAATTATGAGGCTTATTGAGCAAATGTTTCCTGGTGTCAAGTTAGACGCAATGGAAAAAATGATTGAAGGCGTAACAATGGAAGGCACGCTTAAATTAAACAAAAAAATTGATGCAACATCATCCGTGACACTAGAAGTCACTGTTACACCTGGCTAATGATTTTCCAATTTAACAAGCCAGAAATAGATAAATTACTTGCTTAGGTTTTTACAGCCCCAGAGAATCAAGCTATGCTTGAAATAGTTCAAAAAAATATCTCCATGAACGGAGATGTGACATTCAAAAAGAGCATCAAAATTGGAAGTGTTATGATGAGAGTTCAAATATACCCCTTGGAAAATGGGGATGTTGAGCTTAATATCAAAGATGCATCTATAGCTGGTTTGGGCGTCTTTGGTGTAGTGAGGAAGAAGGCAGGCGAACTGATTATTTCATCTTTCAACCAATATGTTCCACAGTGTAAAACGTGGAAAAATGAAAAAGGGAATATTCAAATACATGTCCCAGGTATTGCGTTTAAACAATTTGGGATTGTTGGAGAAAGCGTGCTGTTAGAACTATTTATATAGCTCTGGATGACCGTCGCCAGCAGCTTGATTCTGCTGTTCCTGCCAAAGTCTCCAATATCTTTCTTGAGCTTCTGCCATTTCATTTTGAATTTGAAGCTGTCTTGCGTTGTTGACAGTTTGATTTGCAGACATACCTGTTTGCTGATTCTGTACAGATTTCACGGCATTATTCATCATGTCTTGCATGGTTGCTCCCTTTTGAACTACACCATCTTTGACTACGGTGAATGGACTTGCAGGCATATTCATCAGTTGCTTTTGCATTCCCTGAACATCATATGTCGGAGTGTTAACCACTGGAGTTTGATACCATCCACGATACCCGCCAGCCTGTTGTGGATATGTTTGCGCATCATATCTTGGGTCATATGGTCTTTGCGGACCGTTATAAGTCGTTGGTGGTGTCAGTGGATAATTAGCTGCGCTGGCTGGACTAGGTATTCCGCCAGTCAATTTGTTAATTTCTGCTTGCCAATTTTGCTTTGGCTGTTGTTGTTGCAATGCCTGGTCCGTTATGGGTGGTGCTTGTGGCGCTGGTTGTGCATATCCAGCGGCTGGATTGGCTCCACCTGGCATTTGCGCTGTGCGAACAAGATTGGTTAGGTCGTTCGCTTCGGAATACAAACCTAATTTATCTAGCTCATCGGCTATATTCAATATCTTTTTAGCTATAGACAAACGCATAACGCCACCAATCAAAGATTTTTTCTTCAATCAGTGGCGTTATTCCTTTAGGTTAACCCCAAAGTTTGTATTTGCGGAATATTTTGCGCTCTTTTCCGCTTACGGGGCGAGAGCATAGCGCAGTATATTCAAGATTGTCGTCTGGTTCATAGAATTTGTGAGTTTCAACACCAGAGTCGTTTAATCTCATCTCTGCTTCAAGTAAGTCTTCTTGCGAATCAACTTGACAGAGCACCATATATGTGTCGTCTTTAGCCTGAAACTTTAAACCAGCTTCATAACAAACATGTCCAACTTGAACCATTTGGTCTGCAATCGGCATATCTGTTCTAACAAATACATACACATATGAATTTTCAACCTATTGTTCCATCTTACGCCTGCACCGAGATTTCCTTTCTCAACAACTCTTCTAACGGAGCTGGATTATAGGCACTGGCACGTCTGCCTTGTATTAGGCTTCTAACAAGCTTTGCACAAGGTTCGGGGTCAATGAGATGGGCGAAGTCTTTAAACACGTCTAGACGTGAATTAAGGCGATACATAGCCTCGACAATCGCTCGGTCTGGACTTGCTCCATTCGCTAGCTTTACTTCGTTGGTGACGGGCGTAAAGCATTTGCGCCAGTCTTTTCCACGCAAAATAGCGTAAAGGACGTGGTGTGCAAGTGTGAGTTGGATTTCATCGTTCTTTTGAAGCGTGAGCCAAAGCTCTTTTACTTCATTGTAACAATTGGGCTTGATTTCTTCTTTGAAGAAAATTGGTGTGATTTTTTTAGATAATGTGTTCATTTGTGTCTCCTGTTTGGTCGTAGTGTCGAAATGGTTGGAGACACATATGGTGGTCCTCGCTCGGCGCGTGAAATAAGTGCCTGTGTAAGCGAGTGTGATGAGTTTGTAAGTTTATTCTACAACATGATTTTCACTTCGTAATGGACATCATTATACAACTTTATTTTGAGGAATTCTCAAAAGTCATTCCAGTTACACCAAGTTTTTCTGCAAGATTGAGCAAAAATCCTTGTAATTCTTTTTGAGCTTCGGCTATCACTTCAGCACTATCTGGCTCAGTGCCTTGCAATCCACTCTGTTGCAATCCACCAACAAGACTTAAAGCGTCTGCAAGTCTTTCATGAAGTCTGTTGCCGCCATATTCAGAAAAATGACCAGCGCCGAGAAATAGAGCTTCTTTTCTCTGGAAAGGGTCAAGTTCATTTCTTAGTTTTTGGATAATCTCTGAATCCAAGGCTTCTTCAACATCCTGTACAATTTCTTCACACTTGCGCTCAACTTCTCGCAGTAGCGGCGGCAATGTCTCAAGTAGTTTTGCTTCAGATTCTGTAGGTTGAAAACCGGGTAGTTGAGACCTGTAAAAAAGGTCTCGAATAAACCACGTTTGTTCTGCGTTTGGATATGTGTCAATCATTTTAATTCTTTGGCACTCCTCGGGAGAATCGAACTCCTCTCAACAGTTTTAGAGACTGCTTGCCTCGCCGTCGGCCTTACGAGGAGCGTATGTTTAATTAAGGGCATTAATATTAAGCCTGTCCAAGTCTTTTTTCAAGATTTGAAAGTGCGTCATCAGCGCTTACACCAACAGACACTGTTTGTGGTGTATCAACTGTTGTGGGTGAAGCGAATCCAAGTTGTCGCTCAAGATTGGCGAGAGCAGATTCTGCTTCCATGTCTGCACCAGCATTTTCAAGCTCTGCAACCTTTCCTGCCAATGAAGTGTTGAGCATTTCGTTTCGTGCGAGTGCTTCTGATTCCATGTTTTGAACCTTCTCTTCTGCGGCACCAAAGCCTTGGTTGATGTCATCGAAGTTGCAGTCTTCCAAAGCCTTTGCAATAGCATTTTGAACTTCTGCGCTCTTGTATTTAGCCTTTAGAGCTGCCGCTTCTGCCAACTTCTTCTTAAATTCTGACTCTTGTCGCTCGATAGCCTTTTTCACATTTTCACATGAGCTATTAGCAGATGCATATGCGAGTTTGAGTTGTTCAACCTGAGCTTCGTTGACTTGAATTTCTTTAGCGAACTGAAGAGCAAGCATGTGGAACTTGTTGTATTGCTCAGTTCCAGCCGCAAATTGCTGCCGCTGCTTTAATGCCATAGCAGCCTGACTCTTGTTGCGCTCAACTTGGCTCTCGCTGTTCTTAAGCATTGCTGCAAGGTTGTTCTTTTGAGTGATTGCTTGTACTGCTCGTTCTCGGTTTTTGATTACACTGGCTTGCATATCTCGCTTTGCCTGGTCAATCATAATCATTGGGTCTTCGACAGTATCCATAAACAATCCGAAGAGAGCTTGAATCCATTTTAAAAATCTTTTCATATTTTGTTACCTTGCGTGGAGACCCTAGCGGGAATTGAACCCGCCACGACGCCGTTTTAGAGACAGCCGCTCTGCCGCTGAGCTATAGGGTCAGTCCAGATAATGATACCACAAAGTTATACAAGTTTGAGGAAAATGTTTTTGGTGCGCCTGCACGGGGCGGAATTATAATTCCGCCCCTCTCAGTAGATTAAGTCACAACAGTGATTTGTGACTTTCCAAGCATTAACGGATATGCACGCCAAAATGTTTCGGCGTCAAGATGCTTGGATTCTACTTCGGCAGGTTGTCGGTCCTCGTCAGAGGGTGAACTAGTCGGAGTCATTTTTTCTTCATTGTTCATCGGCGCACCTCGAAGGTTATATTTTACCACAAAGTTTGCCCCATTCCTTTGCTCTCTTATCTGTATAAACTACAGGTGGATAAAAAAACTTCTTGCTCTATCGGCATGCCTTTTTCAGCAAATGGAATGTATGCTCCGGTTGCCCGTGGTGTGTTAAAACGAACAAAGAAATACAACGCATGGATTGAAAAAAACCAACCATTGTTGGAGCAAGCGCTGTTACCAGCAAAAGAATTTCCAATATCGCTCAAAGTAGTTGTGATGGGTGGTCGTGGTTTCAACTCTGCTACAAAAAACGACATTGACAATCTTAAGAAACCTCTTTGCGATTTGTTGGTGAGAGCAAAAATTGTCCCAGATGATGAAAAACAATATATATCACGTGTAGAGATAAGCTATCTTCCGTCTCCAACATCAAAGTGCGAGCCACTCACCTATATCAGTTATGAAGAACCAGAGCCAGAAATTATAGAATGGACTGCTCCCTACTTCTGGGAAAAAGAATAGTGTTTTTTATCGCCAGCCCACGCTAAGGTGAATCCATCAAAGTTAATTGGAACATCTGGGATGTTTACAGTGGGAAGTTCGGCGTCCTTTTCTAAATAGGCAAGTGTAATGTGAGGCGTGAATCCATGTGTTTTATCCAATTCAATTCCAAGGGATTCCATAACATCCACGAGTTCTTGTCTAATTTCTGGAAGCTCTGGTGAATCATAAGATGCATAGAAGGGCTTTGTATCAAATTCTCCAGAAAAACATCCCACGCCCTGGACATTACCTTTAATTGTTGAATATTTATTTGACACTGTTTCTAGAGCCGCTTCAATCAACTCTTTTTTATCTTTAAGAGCATCTGCTTTGCCGATATATAAAAGCGTTATGTGAAGATTATCAACTGGCTCGGGTTTGGAATTTTCTGGAAGCTCTGACTCACTTAAGCACAATTTTTCTGATTTGTTTTTAGGCAACCAAAGAGCTACAATAACGCTCGTGTGTTTTTCTGCCAAAATTATACTTCGATACCACATGTGTGTAATATTCTACCAGGCTCTACAAAGAGCCTACAAAATCACGCAGCGTCAATATGTCGCCTCTTGTTTCTATATATAAATGCTTGTTTCGCTCGATGGTTTCCAATACTTCGTCTGCTTCGGCGTTTCGATTAATTAGCTGATGCATCAAAGTTTTATATGCAGACATGTCCGATAATCTAACTTCAGTTCGAGGGTCAAATGGAGTCCACCACTCAACGGCTAAATTTGGGGATAGATAATTGTCATATTTGAACACCCTAATGCGATATTCGGTGGAATCAATAAAATCTCGCCCTCCGATTACAACTGATGCAGCCCGATGATGACCGTCGTGAAGAAAATATCTACCGTCTTCAAACATCGTGATTTCAATAAGGGGCGATGTTTTTCCACGACTCTTATGCTTGCTTAAACAATTTGGTGTAAAGAACCCACCGCTTCGCACAAATTCAACCATGTTGTCCAACTGTTCTCGGTTGCGAATTTTTCTTTGCGTCACCAAAATTTTGTCTACGCTCAACATATATCTTCACTTATAATACCAGAGTTTGATTTTGAGGATATTTTAAGCATCTGCAAATTCTGCTGGAATTTGCACTTCCACGTTTTCAGAAAACCAATGAAGCGAATCCTGAATGGCTTTGTCAAAAAACATGATTCCATTAAGGTGGTCAATTTCATGCTGTGGTACAACGGCGTTCATCCCTTCTAGCTTCAAAACAATTTCCTTTCCGTGCGGAGATGTTCCCCTTAACACAATCTTTTCGTGTCTTAAAACTTTACCCCAAAGCCCAGGAACACTCAAGCACCCTTCGTCAGCCAAAAACATACCTGAAAACTCTTCGATAACTGGATTTACAAGCGTATAGCGCTGTTCGTGTCTGATAAGAATAATCCTTTTGCTTTCACCAATTTGTGGGGCGGCAAGACCTATACCATGAGTGTCGTGCAAAATGGGAGACATTTTTGATATTACTTTTTTTGCATTATCTAAATTTTCTACTTGAGATGCGACAAGTCTCAAAACATCATTTGGATATTTTACTACGCCATTGTTGTTGCGAAATGCGGAAGCGTATAAATCTGGAATTTTTATAGGAGGAAGCGAGAAAACCCCACCCCTTGTGGGTGGGGTAGTTCACATTCATATGTAGATTATACCTGTGTGTCGTAATTGACTAAGGGGTTTTCTTCGCTCATTGATGATATTTCGATGAAAGCTCATTGCTACACTAGATTTTAATTGCCAGGGGAAACACGTAGCCATCATTTTTTAGTCTTTCTCGAACGATTTGCTCTAATAAAGCCTGTCTATACATCGGAGAACAATCAAAAGAACCTTCGTTTAAATTTGGCGCTATAGTTCCCAAAACTACATGTCTCGCAAAACCGCCGCAAAAAGCCGCTTCTGCTGCGGTTAATTTTTGACCATAATAGCGCATGACATCATGATTTTCTGAATTTTTATTAGTACGGTCAACGCTTGATAACCAATCTGCAAACTTAGGTGCAAAATTATCAAGCGGGACGAAAAAATCTGTTTCGAACAAAACGTTGCTCATACTTCTATTGTCGTCTTCACGGGGTATAATCTGCACAATGTCGAAAAAGAAGAAAACATAAAAGAAGCTTCACATCTGTTTTATATGCGTGGAGCTGACGCCAAGCCAAAATATATTGAGCTTATTGAGCCAGCAACAATTATTTACAACTGTGTTTTGTTCGTTGTTGAACATGTGCCATTATTGGAACTTGTTCCAGGATTCTACCTTGAGTCATTTTACAATGGAGAGTACGAAGACGGCATATCTGAATTTAAAGAAGAATGTGCCAAATGGTATTCAGATATTGACGAAGATGAAGTTATTCCCAATTTGTCTCTTAACAAAGGTGATATGAAATTAACCACAAGTGTTCGTGTTACACCAGAATGGATAGACTCTCCATTAGATAGCAGATGGAGTTATTTTCGCATTCCTCACTCCAGCGTTGTTATTCTCACGCCAGAAGATTCAATTAAACCTATGAAGGTGCTATAATGAAATACGAATCACAGATTGTGTGGAGTATAAAAAATTGAAACGAGCAGAGTGGAAAGAAACATTTATGACGATGGCGTGTATGATGTCTATGCGCAGCTCAGACAAAAGTACACGAGTTGGCGCAGTTGTAGTCAATTCAAACAACGTTGTGCTTGCTATGGGCTATAATGGCTGGTGTAGAGGCACATCTCCGTGGAGTGACGATGACCCAAGACATGAACGACCGTTAAAGTATCTTTATACTGAGCACGCTGAGCGAAATGCCATCTATAACAGCGCAAGACAAGGAACTAGTTTAGAAAATTGCACCATCTACGTTTCTATCATGCCATGCATGGATTGCGCCCGTGCAATAGTGCAAGTCGGCATTAAACACGTTGTTGTTCACAAAGATGGACAAGATGCCTATAATGCAGCATATGGGTTTGATGAGCACAA
>OFRG01000183.1_pt1 | contig 27025 bp, 35 predicted proteins | sample 1543071 | NCBI WGS metagenome assembly OFRG01 (sample SAMN07774222, study PRJEB24372) | wastewater metagenome | isolation source: WWTP Verbania (Effluent) | place: Italy: Verbania | collected 2015-12
TAAAAAAGGAAAAGAAGATCATTATGATGGTCAACCAAGCGTCACAGTTAGAATGCCAGTAAAGACTGCTAAAACATTAAAAGCGTTGATAGACAAATCTATTGATGAATCATTTGATGCTGACTTTATTAAACAAATGAAAATTTTACAAAACAAGCTTCAATATTTATAATCCCATGACCGAACTGCAACAAATAAAACAAAAACTAGACGAGAATAACGCCAAGCTGGAATTAATCTTATCCAAAATAGCCCCACAAAGCGATTTGCTTACGCTCCAAGAGGCTTGTAAACTATTGGGCAAGTCTAAGACCCACATCAATAGATTAGCCCTCAGAATCAATCTAATCGACCGTAATGCGAAGTGACACCGCAAGTACATTCGCACCGAAATTGAAAAACTTTTAAGTTCCTAACAAAATGTTAGTAAATATATTATATTTGATTAATTGTAATACGTTAAAAAGCGTATTTTTGTGATGCCAAAATTGAAAATGTATGAAACTAAATTCTCAAAATAACCCACTAGCCTCAATGAGGTGTGAGGTCGGACAGGTGTTTTCAATACCTGGGCAATCCCGAAGGGGGCATCCGGCAACACACCTTTTTGGGGCTTTTTTTATTTAGTTATGGACTTTTTAGAAAAAGACTTAGAAGAAATTGTTTATAAGGCAAGTAACGAACAGCTTGACAAATGTGGGCTTCGAGTAAGGGGCAAACGGTTTAGACAATTAATAATTGGTAATTATGGTATTTGTGATATGATCACAGTTCAAGCTATAAAAACCGACGCTGGGTATTATTATTACAACGTCACAATTTATGAACTAAAAAAAGACAAAATCGAATTGTCGACATTTACGCAAACTATTAAATACGCCAGAGGTGTAATTAGTTATTTAGAAAAGAGAATACAAAGGCCAATTGCAATAAACATAGTATTGATTGGAAGAAAAATAAACCTATGTTCTGATGTTGTGTATTTGCCAAGGTTGATTTCACAATATGCATATCCAAGTACAGGAATTAATTCTTTACAAATTTACACTTACGATTATAAAATCAATGGACTTAGTTTTATAGAGATGAGTTCTGATTATGTATTGACTAACGAAGGTTTTAAATTCTAATTATGGCCAAGAGATTTACCGATACCAACAAATACAAGAAAGAGTTTATGATGGGCTTAAAAGGGCCTTATAAGCTTCTTTGGGATTTTCTTTACCACGAATGTGATCATGCCGGAATATGGATTGTCAACTTTCAGATAGCTCAAATTTATATTGGCGCTGACATGAAAGTTAATAAAGTAGACGCTCTAAAATATTTCAATGAAGGAGAAATACGTGTTCATGAAATTTCACCTACAAAATGGTTTATACCTGAATTTATAAATTTCCAATATGGTGACTTAGACCCAAAAAATAGGGCGCATAATTCGGTAATTAAAATCTTAAAATCATTTAATTTAATAGACGAAGAAAATAAAATTAAGGGGCTTAATACACCCTTGAAAGGGTGTAAGGATAAAGATATGGATAAAGACAAGGATAAGGATATGGATAAAGACAAGGATAAAGACAGCGAAAATTTTCAAAAAAATTCACAAACAGAAATTGCAGTCTTTGATCTTCCAGATCCGTTTATCGAAATTTGGGATCGATGGGTTAAATACAAAAAAGATCAACATAAATTCAAGTACGCCTCCAAAGATTCTGAGGAAACCGCAAAAAAAAGTTTATTGCAGTTATGCGAAGGCGATCCCGATAAGGCAACAAAAATACTAGATTACGCAATTGGAAACGGCTACAAAGGTTTTTTTGAACTCAAATCAAATCCAGGAGGTCAAGAACTATCCAAAGAGGATAAAAACAAACAGTCAACGGTAAACGCTATCAATATTTTACAAAAGAAATATCAAGAAAAACAAGCAGTATGACATTTGAGAGTTGGATCAAAGAGCCATTTTTAAGGGAAATTGAAATCAATAAGAGGGTTATCATGCTTTCTAAGTTGATTCATGAATATTCAATGTTCAGAAACATTGAAGTCAAAGAGGCTCAAAAAATATCAATTGTTGAATACATTATCGAAAATCAGATCTATGTGCCACACTTAAAACTTTGCACAATCAAATGGGCATTTGATAAATTCACAGATACCAACAATCACAACATTTCAGCATTTATCGTTTTCGAATTAATCAAAAAAGCTTACCAAAACGAATTTCACAAAGCCATAGTTAAACGTTGGGACACCGAAGATCAAGCCAGCCGAATACCACAAATGAGCGAATCCCAAAAAGAAGAAAAAAAGAAAGCTGACAGATTATTTGCTTGGAATATTATTGTCGATTTGGTTAAGTCAGGAGACTCACAATATCATAATTCAAACTGGATACCAGCGATCAAGTATTTAGCTTTTGATTTGAAATACAGGCCAGATGATTTTGTCTACGATGGATTTAACACATTGGCTGTGGAAACGATTGTTAAGCAAATCGAAGATGATAAACAAAATCCTAGCCTTTCCAAAGACGACCGATCCAAAACACTAAAAGATTTGGTTTTGATCGCATCAAATAAAATTCAAGGAACCGATATTCAAAGCAGAATTAACAATTTAAGACAGAGATTGATTTGTGAAAATTATATTAAAGAAAACTTATGACCAGCCTCGATTCCTTCCAATCACTATCCAACAAAATCCTTTCAGGTCGCTATTCCATGACTGACGACAATTGGCCAGGAGCTATTGACCACTTTACCAATGTGATTAAATTCAGGCTTCAACCTGAAGAAATTGCAAAGTGGCATCAAACCGCAATCAGTTACATAAAAAAAGAATTGTCGGGTATAATAAATGATTTTGAAATCCCAGCAAACGACAAAAACAAAATAGAGGCTATGTCAAAATGGGCTGACATTCACCACCGAGAAGGCTATTATAACTCTCCCGAATTTACCAAGCTAGTAAACGAGACTAGGCAGAAGTTGGTATTTGCGGACTATGTGAAAACGAATTTAAGTAAATAATTAATCAAAAATAAAATGTCAAACAACAAAGTAGAACACACCACAATTAGAAATGAAAAATTATTTTGCCTTAACTGTGGAGGAACGCACCAATTAGATTTTCCTATTTTAATGAATGAAATAGCCAATAAACTTGATGCATTTAATGTGCTACACAAAGACTGTAAAAAGACTTGGACAGAGCCAGTTGTTGATCAAAGTAAAAGTATTCAAGAAAAAGCAATGTTTTGGCTAGGTAATGGAAATGTTGGACTAAGTTCAAAAACTATGTTTAATTGTTTGATTGGACATAAGGATTTTGAAGTAAACTATCCTCATGACCCTGATGATTTTAGCCGTTGTTATAAATTATTAGAGGCAATTCCTGAATGGAAAAGCGAATTATATAAACTTAAATCACTGTCTAAAATATGGAGTGACTTGGTTGACAATTGGGACAAATTAACAGAAATGTACAAAGAAAATTGTAAAACCAACTGGAAGGAAACAAAGAGAATAGGTATGTATCAATTTATGAATCAAATAATTAATAATTAACCAAACCAATAAATCATGAATTTTAGCGTAAAAGGAAAACTCCACAAAATATTTCCAACAGAAAAAAAGGGCGACAAACTCGAAATCCGAGACTTCGTAATCAAAACGGACGAACAGTACCATCAGTACATTAAATTCCAATTAATGAACGATAAGACATCTCAGGTAGATGGATTCAGTGAAGGTCAGAATATTGAGGTTAGCTTCAATTTGCGAGGTCGAGAGAACGATGGAAAATTTTATACAAATTTGCAGGCTTGGAAAGTAGTAAGGAATTAGTAAAAATAACATAAAATGGACAAGGGCTTAAGATTTAACGAAGGAAAATTAAGGTATGATCTTGTACCGTCATTTGCTCAAGAACAATATGTAAAAGTGCTAACTCTTGGAGCAAAAAAATATAGTGAAAGGAATTGGGAGTTAGGAATGAAATGGAGCAAGGTTATATCTTCTCTTGAAAGACATATTGCCGAAATAAAAAAAGGTAATGACTATGATATTGAATCAGGATGTCTACATTCAGCTCACGCAATGTGTAACGCTGCATTTTTAACTGAGTATTACAAGATTTATCCTCAAGGTGATGACAGACCACACGATTATTTACGAAGGGCAAAAATTGGACTTGATATTGATGAAGTCTTAGCTGACTGGGTTGGACATTGGACTAAATATCACGGTCAAGAAGTTCCTGAGATTTGGAATTTTGACAGAAGCATTGAATCAAAGTTTGAATTATTAAAAAATGATAAAGATTTTTGGCTATCAATTCCAGTTAAAACAAAGCCTTCTGATATTCATTTTGAGCCTCATTGTTACATTACTTCAAGATCTATTCCAAAAGAATGGACCGAAGAATGGTTAGATAAAAATGGCTTTCCGACTATGCCAGTTTATTCAGTTGGGTTTGGGGCTAGCAAGGTCGAAGTTGCTAAACAATCCGGTATTGAGATATTTGTTGATGATAGATATGAAAACTTTGTAGAGTTAAATAAAAACGGAATTTTCTGTTTTCTGTACGATGCTCCACATAACCAAAGATATGACGTAGGATATAAAAGGATTAAATCATTAAATGAAATTTTAAGCGGACCACTAAATAATTAACACCTCATACAATTTTACTTTTAGTAAGTTTTGAGTAAAATGGATAGCAGTCAAGTATTGTTATCCATTTTTTATTTTAATAAAAAAGTAGTTTGATTTTCAAACCGATAAAACTATAAACCAATCAATCCCCTACCTTAATTCAGTAAATTTGCATTTACTATTTAGAACGCAAATTTTACTTTAAAATGAAGACACCTAAGCATTCATTCCTTTACTTTGGAATGTTTTTTTTAATTGTTTTAATTGGTATTCAGTGCCAAAAAGATACTGAGCCAATAATCCATTCAGACAAAACAAATAAGACTGAATTAACCGCAAGGGCTCCAGGAGATACAACTTATCGACCACTAGAATATGGATCAACATTAAAGGTTTATCCAAACACAATTTCAAAGTGTTGGAATAGAAAGAAAGCTCGTTATGAATGGCAAGCAGTTGTATATGGAGATATGGTTTTGCCTGCTTGTAAATATCAACAAATTCCAATTCATGATAAGATAGTTATTTCAGACACGGCAGAAATCTTTTATGATAGTTTTTTTTACATAACACTAAGAAAGATTAATTAATTTGCCCAGTTACAAAGCAGCAATAGAACACATTAAGGATGCTCGAAAAGGTGACTATTTCGAGCGAGTTTTTAATATTACTGGATTATCATTAACCGGGAAGTCTGCAAAATGTCAGGTTAAAGCTGAAGTAGATTCAGAGACATTGCTTGAATTTTCGACAGCAGCCACAACCATAGTAATTTCAGGAAGTTCGCTAACGATTAAATGTGATGCTGACTTATTTACATTACCAACAGGACTATACATATACGACATTGAGATATTTACAAATGTGCATGACGTTGCAACAATAATAGAGGGAACATTTGAAGTAGTTGACCAAACCACAAAATAATGCCTGATGTAATTGTAGAAGCTATACCACCAGTAAATGTAGTTAGCAATCCAATTGCAGCGCAAGCGGCATATGTGGAGCAAGTGCCACCAGTTGAATTAATGGCATATCAAGCAATTACACCGGGCACTTTGCTTGATGTTTATGACGAAGTTCCAAGTGGTTTAATAAATGGTTCAAATGCTACTTATACTAGTGCATTTTTATTCATTCCTGAGACATTAAGAGTTCATGTAAACGGAATAAGATTAAAGCCGGGAGACGAATATGTTTCTTCAGGAATGAACACCATTACACTAATGGTAAGTCCTGAAGTAAACGATATTATTTTAATTGATTATAAGAAACACTAACACCTAAAAAAATAAATAATGGCAGCCACAACGATTAAAAAATCCCAAATAAGGGACGGAGCAATAGACAATGCTAAGGTAGCAGCAGGAGCGGCAATCGTAACCACTAAACTAGCAGACGGAGCGGAATTCTTAAAGAGAGACGGATCGGTCGCAGCGACAGGAAACTTTAACTTTAACTCAAATAAAGGGGTCAACCTAGGAACACCAACAGCCTCTACAGATGCAGCAACTAAGTCTTATGTTGATACAGCTATTTCAGGATTAAATTCAATGTTTAAGGTTAAGCCAAACGCAAGAGCAGCAACCACCGCAAACGTAACTATTTCCAATCCGGGTACAGCCGTTTTTGATGGCGTGACCTTAACTTCAGGTCAATTACTTTTGGTTAAAAATCAATCTTCAGCTCCTGAAAATGGTATATACACATTTAACGGATCAGGTGTAGCTCTTACTCGTATTGCGGAAATGGACGCTTGGACAGAAGTAAATGGAGCATTCACAACTGTAGATGAAGGAACTGTAAATGCTGACACAATTTGGTTATGTACGTCAAACGCTGGGGGAACAATTGGTTCAACTGCTATTACATGGCAAGCAATACCATCAACAGCCGGGTTAACTAACTCAAATTTTGTTGATAAAGAAGTGCCAAGTGGATCAATAAATGGATCTAATACAGCTTTTACATTGGCAAATACTCCAGTAGTAGGAAGCGAGCATGTTTATTTAAACGGTCAGCTTCAAGCGTCAGGAGGTGGAAACGATTATACTATTTCTGGAACATCAATAACTTATTTAACGGCACCAGAAACAGGAGACGTTTTGGTGGTTTCTTATAGAAAATAATTGAGTGGCTAAAACAAAAATAAATTTTGGTCAAATAAAGCTAAACGCAGAGTTCGACATCGTTTATATCATTGACGGTGGCGGCTCTGTAATTACTACTGGATCAAAAGGCGGTTTGTTTATATCTTTTCCTTATACTATTGTCGAATGGACTTTAGCCAGTATAGACTCCGCAACTACAAGCGGATCAATAGTCTTAGATATTTGGACAGATACACAGGCAAATTTCCCTCCGACAGTTGCGGACACAATTACAGCGAGTGCGAAGCCCACAATTTCAAGTAGCACTAAAGGTCAAAGCTCAACCCTAACAGGATGGACGGTATCTCAGACAGCAGGACGTTGGGTTTACTTCAATGTGGATTCAGTAACGAGTTTAAAAATGGTTTCTATCACTTTAAAATGTATTAGAACTTAATGAGCCAGCTCTTATCAATTGCCAGCGGAAATGCAAGCAGCGCCTCAACGTGGGGATTGGTTGACGCTACAAGTTTTGTAAGTTCTACAGAAACAGCGACCGTTTTAACAACATCACGAGTTGGAGCAACAACTTTTACACCCGGAGCGATAACTATAATTGGAATAGCTGTAAAGTTAGCAGTGCGAACAGGAACAACAGGAACTATTACAGTAGATTTAGATCAAGGCGGTTCATTAGTCACAGGAACTGATGTAACGATAAATGTTTCTGATTTGCCAGTTGCAGCAACAGCTGACTTAAATGGTGGATGGCATTATTTTGAATTTGCAAGTCCAGTAACATTATCAGCGGCAACAGCCTATTCGGTAAAAGCCAAAACAAGTTCGAGTTCACAGGTGTCATTATTTGCAACGAGTTCATCGAATTGGTGTAGATGTTTAGTTACTACGACTACTCAAGCACCAACAACAGGAGACAACATGATTGTTTGCGGCAAGTACACAGGAGCAGGAGCAAGTACAAGTTATACGGTCACATGGGATATTACAGCAACAACAGACTTTGGAAGCACTCCGACCGCTGCGAATAGTTTATTAGCTCCTGGAATATGTGTTTGCAATAAAGGAACATTAGCTATTGCAATGTCAGCATCGACAAACTATAATATGAAGATGTCAAATTCAATTATAGTTTATTCAGGAGGTGTTTTCAATATGTGTACTGTAGGATCAGAAATGCCTAGAACATCATCATTTACGCTTCAATTCGATTGTGGTGCGAATGTGGACTATGGGTTAACGGTTCGTAATTTAGGGACTTGGACAAGTCAAGGATTAAGTAGAACTGTTTCAAAAAATATATACTATTGTAAATTAAACACAGACGAAGCCGCAAATAGCACATCATTAGGAGTTGACACAGATACTGGTTGGTTAGACAATGATGAAATAGCAGTAGCGAGTACAACAAGAACAGCAACCGATTGCGAAGCAGGAACACTTAACGGAGCAGGAGGCGCAAGTTCTTTAACCGTGGATGGATTTGCAGGCTCAGGAGGCGGTTTATTGGTGGCACATTCAGGAACTTCACCAACGCAAGCGGAAGTCATTTTACTTACTAGAAATGTGAAATTAATTGGAGCTAGTGCAAGTTTACAGGCTTACATTGATATTAAAGCGACCGCTACGGTTGATGTGGACTGGACAGAATTTAAATGGTTGGGTAGCGCAACAACTAATAAAAGGGGGATTGATATAGCTACAACGACAGGTAGTTGTTCTTTTAATTATTGTTCATTAAGAAATTTTGAAGTTGCTAGTTCTACAGGTTTTAACATTACATCTACATCAGGATCAAATATAACTATTTCAAATAATGTGACATGGAATATTGCAAACGTACATATATCAAACGCTAATACAACAGGAAATTATACAATAGATAGTAATATTTCTATAAAAAACATTACCTCAAACGTAGCAATAATTAACTTATCAGGAGTCGGAATAATTTTTACAAACAACACAATAGCAGGATCAGTTTCAACAGGAATTTTATTACAAGACACTTCTGTAGTAGTTGGAACATTTAGTGGTAATACTATACATAGTTGCGCAAGTAGAGGCTTGTTATTTGGTGCAAATAATGCAGTTGGTGGAACATTATCAAGTTGTAATATTTGGAGAAATACAACTTACGGCATAGAGACACAAGGAGTTGCAGCTAATTATACTATCAATGATTTTATTCTATTTGGTAATTCTACTGCTAGTATTGGAATAAATGGAGGCCAATACATTAATTGTGTATTTTATAATTGTAGTTCTAATGGAGATTCTACTTTTTCAACTCCATCTGGAATAACTGCATCTTCTAATGGTTATATAATAACGTGCATTAATTGTTCATTTGGAGTTGCCTCTGGAATAAAAACAACACATACGCAAGATATCAATATATCATCTACGATATTACAAATTAACCTAATAAATTGTTTATTAAGTTCAGGAACTGAAATAAGCGGGCAAACCTCACTTCCTGGAAATTCCTTTATATCATCCCAAAAGCACGATCAAACCACAGGATTGCACAAACTTTGGAAGCGTTATGGAACCATAACAATAGACACAACAAATGTTTATTCAGGTACGACTTCAATGCAAATGAAGCCAAACAATGCCACTAATAAATTGCAAAGCATTGGACCAAGTGGAGGGTTTAAGGTAGCAGTTGCGAGCGGTCAAACCTGTACACCTACTGTATGGATCGCAGAAGATGGAACATATAACGGAAACAGAACAAGATTAATAGTTCTTCGTAATGATGCATTAGGGATCACATCAGACACAGTTTTAGCAACTGCAACAGGCTACGGAACATTTACTTGGCAGTCACTTTCAGGAACTACAGCAGCGGTCACAGATAACGGAGTTTTGGAATTTTGTATCGAAATCGATGGCACAGTCGGGAACGTGTATTGTGATTTATTCAGCGCAATAGTAACATAAAATAATAATCATGAAATTCAAAATCACAGAAATTCAAAACCAAGACTTTAGCCAAATAAACGTTTTGGTAACCGTAATGAATGACGCTGAAAAGGTCTTGGTAAAAAGAGTCTTTACATTGTCATTTGAAAAGTATAGTAATTTGGATAATCAAGGACTTATCGACTGGGTCACAAATGAAGTCAAAGTAGCTAAAGAATCCATAAGGAAGGAAAACGATTTTAAAGATTTAATTAATCAAGTAATTAGTCTTTAATGCCATCCAATGAAATGACATACTGGGACTCAGGATTTCCCTTTGGAGGGGTCGAAGATGGCACCAACGCAAATGGCGAAATGACATTTTGGGGGAATGGATTTCCATATAATTACATATTCCCAAGCTCACCACCACCGAGCGGCACACCAAGGAACTACGGATTCATAATAGGATAAAAAACACAACACCATGAAAGAATTTATACTTGCAATACTTCCAATTATTATGGTCGTAAGTTGCGAAAAGGAACCCGAAAAAATGAAATGTATTGAATGCTACACCTATTCAACAGGATTTACATCTCATTATTGCGATAGTAGTCAAGTAGAATTAGCAAGATATGATTCACTACTTAATGCCAATTACGGAAAAACGGACTGCCATTACTACACAAAGTAGATCATAGTAAACTTAGCGAAAAAAGCAAATATTTAGCAATATATTATAAAAATATTGTATTTGATTCTAATATATATGATATAATTACTATATTTGTGGATCGAAAAGTAATCAAATAACCAATCATTTGACGACTCATATTCTAGCCTACTCAAACCAAAATGATGATACAATAAAGGAACTCACCTTTAAGTATCCACATATTTTGATTTGCTTAGACTCAGGATCAAGCTTTAGAAAAACCTCTCTTTATAACGGCTATATTCCAACAAACAACCCTTTAAAATTAACCAAGCGTCCTATGGGAGTTGAATTCATTAAATTTCCGGGATTAGAAGCTAAGGACATAATGGCCCTTTGGTTAATAAAAAACAAGATCGAAGAACTAAAACGATCAAACAAAACACTTTTATGTAAGATACTCCTTGGTAATTCGGTCCGAGGCATTCCGCAACTTTGCAGCCCCGAAAATTCAAAGAACTACACTGAGGACTTTGACCCGAATATAGAGCTTTGGAAGGCTTACAACATTTTAGAAGATGAATTCGGAATACCCTATGAAAAACTCCATTTAAACGAGCAGTTATTCAGCTATAAACTGAATCTATTTATGGATAATTTAGAGGGGTTTGATAAAATTTATAATCAATTATAATGACCGACCTAGCCAAAATATTACTATTAAAGGGCCTTGACTCTCAGGATGCTAAAGACTACTTCCAACAAACATTCGAAGCTATTAAAGGAAAAGAATTAAAATTGGAATATACTTCGTTTAACGGAATATTACAGAAAAAAGAATACCATTCAACAATTAAAATAACAGACATTGACGATATGAGAGAACAAATAAATGATATTGTAGAGAGTTTGGAAATGGAAAAGGTTTTTGGAATTGAGGAGGAGGTAAGATAGTCTTTAATCAAGCGATAAATCATGTGAATGCCAGCAAAAAAAATGCACGAAAATTCTTTAAAAAATCTAATAGCACCACCGTTATCAGGTAAAGAACTTAATGCAGCTGGCGTAAGGGCAATAAAACGCAAAGCATCCATACGTAAAAGGTTTAACGAAGCCATATTAGATGGATACGCAATGTTTGAAACAACGGACGTAGAGTTATTGGATGAACAGGGTAATGTTTTAGATATCCAATTTTCTAAAGCACGAATAAGAGTACCAACGGATTTGGATCTTGCCTTAATCGTAATTGATCAAGCAAGAAAACGAGATGCAAAATTCATGCAAATTGCCATTAACATGAATGAGAACTATGAGAATCGAAAAATTAAAGCCCAAGAAAAAGACATCAAAGTAAAAGAAGATATTTTAGAGCATTTCAAGAAAATTCAAATAGTGGACAGTGTAGAGGAAGGGGAAGTAATCCCATATGAAGAACTAAATAGATCAATTGATTGAGGCGCAAACTAAAATAAGAACAAGACTTTGGAGCAATGTTACAAATGTGTACCATTGGAATAAGAATGCTAAAAAAGCGATCGTAATTAACCAAGGAGGGACCTACTCAGGAAAGACAATAGGAATCCTTCAAAATTTAATTGATTTGGCTGTTTCTGATTGTGGTTGTACCGTAACAATAACGAGCCAAGATTTACCAAACTTAAAGAGGGATGCATTAAAGGAATTCAAAACCTTGATAAGTGATCCCAAAGTAAGTTGGTTGTTTGAGAATCCGAATTTAGAATTAGGACCATTTAAAATGATAAATGGTTCTGTTATCCAGTTTATTTGTTTTCAGAACGCAAAGGACGCTGAAGGAGCTAAGAGAGATTATCTCTATGTGAATGAAGCACCTGGATTAAGCTGGGATATATTTTTTGAATTGTTAAAACGTACCAACAAGAGGACGTTTATTGATTATAATCCTTCGCAGGAATTTTGGGCGCATCAAGAGTTGATGCACCGTGAAGATTGTCAGGTTATCATTTCTACATTTATGGATAACCCTTTTTGTTCTGATAAAAAAAAGAATGAAATCTTAGGGTATTATACCAAATGGCAGGAGACAAAATCTGAATACTGGCTAAACCAGTGGAGAGTTTACGGACAAGGAAAGACCGGAATTGTCTCAGGTGTAGTTTTTCCAAGTGTAAGAAGGATTAACCAGTTTCCACATGAATATTATTTAAGATCAAACAAGGATGGACTTTCACATATATACGGATTAGACTTTGGGTATATGAGCGATCCGACTTGTATCGGAAAAATGGGAGTAAGGGCATCTGATGAAAGGATCGTATCAGAAGAAATATTCTACGAGACTGGATTTAACGCCTTTGATTTGCCTGATTTGTTTCCGAGACTAGGGATAAGAAAAGGGATCGACATCATTGTAGCAGACTCCGCAAATATGGAAGCCATTGACCTCTTAGTAAGGCGAGGTTACATAATGGTGGCAGCCAAAAAAGATCCTGGAAGTGTGAAGGCTGGAATTGATTTAATCAATAAACACGGCTTGGATATTACGGTAAATTCTGAGAATGCTTTAAAAGAGCAAAGGAATTACATATACCGTAAGACTCAAGGAAGGTACGACAAAGATTTACCAGTGGATAGAGATAATCACTTCTTTGACCAGTTAAGATATTCATCAACATATTTTATTCATGGCTGGGGAGAGATCAGAGGCAAGATAAGAAGGATATCAAAACCAAGGAGAGCAGTAGTAATTTAAAACAACATGAAAATAAAACAACAAAAACTAGAATCGTATTTCAAAAGACTGAAAGCAAGACGAGCCATTAAGAAAAGCGAAAACAAATCACGTAAAATTCAACACCAAATAAATAAAAAGTAACATGGAATTAATCGATCAATTAGTAGAACTATTCAAAAATAACGTAGAGACAGACCCAAGAACCATTCATTTAATGGAATCTGTTTACCGGGGAAATGTTGTCGCTAAGATTTGCACAGAGCCACAAAAGTACAATGTACTAATCTCGGAAATGATCACAAACTCAAAGCGGTTTAATGTGCCACTTCCTGAAGTAGAAAACAGGGTGCAAATGAACATTCAAAACTTTAGCTCAGAGGATTTTGAAGGCCCAAAGCCGACACCGCAACCTGTGCCACCTGTGGATTTTGAAGTAAAGACAGCAACTAAGGAAGCGGACCCGAATGAGAAGTTAATATTTGAGTTAGGAAAATTGACTCCTGAAAACATTGAAAAGGAATTCACACTAGAATCTTATGTCGAAAAGTGTGAATCATTAGGTCATAAATTCAAGAAGGCCCCTAAGTCATTTGACGAAGCGATTAAATCCTTTGAATTATTCTACCGTAAAACTTTAGGAATCTAAATGATATTAGCGAAACTCAATAAATCAACAGGCGAAAGTTTTGATTTGTCTATTCCTGAGAATGCCTCAGAGGTTGGACTTATCAATGCTTTGGACTTTGAATTTGCCTGTTTTGATGTGTTTGAGTTTCTAAAGAATCATTCAGAAGAAATGGAAGAAAGGAAATTCGAGTACCTACATTACATTATTGTAGCCTTGAATTCCTTTTATTCTGGGATTGTAGATTTCTATGAGATTGATAACAAGCACTTGAATCTAAGTTCAGACGAATGGAATAAACATTTCTCTACCCTATCCAACAAAATAGATTACGAACAGGCAGAGCATAGTATTATTTCGATATTCAATCTGACTTATAAGGCTATCAAAGACACTAAACCAACTCTAAGGACTAAGGATTATTTCGAATACAAGGGTGAAAGGTTTGTTTTCCCGACAATTTGGATCGATGTTTTATTTCAGAGAGAGAACTTTAATAGTCCGAATGTCAAACAGTTTATTGAGTTGCTGCAGAACCAAGCCAATTACATAGCAGCTATCAAGGACTTAAGCAAACGAGATCTTAAGACTGTAGAACATCTGTACACTAAGTACTTAACTGATTTAGCTTATCTACTTTTAAAAGAAGGCGAAACAATTCCAGTCAATGAAGTAGACTGCAAGAAGTTTATCACTAATCGGATGGACTTCTTTCAAGACATCGATCTACAGTCAGCTATTGATATTGAATACTATTTCAATCAATTCTATGAGAGTTTGAGAAAGGACAAAGAGAACTTTTATTACTTCAATTCTGATCCAACAACCAAGGAAGAACAACTAGCCTACATCGAAGCTCAGAATAAGAACTCCGACATGATGAAGCGAATTGGATGGAAGTCAATAATAAACCGATTACTGGAAATTGGATCTTTCAATGTTTCTGGAAAGTCTGCTATTGAAGCGGTGTTGACTGCTCCTGCTACTGACGCTGTAAAAACTATAAGTATTGATAATGCAAAATAAACCAAACATGGAAGGCGAAATATGGAATGTTAAAAATACTTATTTATTAGTTAAAACTCTTTTGTTGATTACTGAATCGCAATCATCCTCATTACTATTAGCAGAAGTAAAGGGCAAAGCAAATAATCTTTTAAATAAAATAGTAGATGGGCTAACAGCGCAAGTTAATATTGAATTGAATGAAGGCGTTGATGTTGACGCTAATGCAAAATAAATAAAGGGTATGAAAAAAAAGCAATTAAAAGAAGAATTAGAACTAGCAAATGCAACACTTGATTTATCAATGGTGGCTTTAAGAAAATTGGATGAAGTTCTTCAAGAAGCAAAGGCTCAAGGGTTTGTTCCAAAAAACTTGAATAATAAAACCGAACCCCAAGCAGGAGACAAGATAGTTCAATGCGATATTCCTATTCCGCTTCATTTAGACTCTAGCAAAATTGGATATCCCGACTATGTTTGTATTAAGAACTACGGAGTATATGAAAAGGGAAATATACTTAGTTTCTTTGGGCAATTACCAACTGGCGAAGTACTATATTTTAGTAACGAGATGCCACACATTAAAGTAGAGTTAGGTTATTGCGCTACACGTCCTAGATATTTCAAAATCTACCAACTCAAAAAAGAAACCCCATTATCCGACCTAAACAAAGAGGTTCAGGAAGAACTTGAAAATAAATCTGCTCACGATTATAGGGCTAAGAATGACTTATCATGCAATCAGCCCGAAACAACCAAAGATGAATCGTATCTCATTCAGGCTAAGGAAGCAGTTGACAAGTTCATGCCATTTGTGAATGAATGGAAAGAGTGCGATTCAAATGACAAAGACGTTCTGCTTTCAAAAACAGATGATCCAGAAGTTTATAAAAGACCTTATAATTGGAAATATAAGAATAAAAGAGATGCAGCCATCAATTGCGCTATCCAACACTTTGAACTAATCCAAAAACAAGGCGGCTGGTTGACACATATTGACTGTGTGCAAATTATTAAGGAACTCCAAAAAATGTTAGCACAATGATACAAGTCTCAATCCTAGCAATCGCATTCTGTTCGTCATATTTCCTAGCCAAAACAAAGGAGCAGCGATGATAAAGAACTATTTAATCAGAGTGTTAGCAGCGGTTTTGTTGTGGTTTATTATGGGCGGTTGTTTGCTTTTTGGTGTTTATTATTTAGTGGGCTTAATTCAAAATATGTAGCATGAAAATAATCATTTTAATAATCTTAAGTTTTGCAATGTCAATTTCGTTTTTTGTATTATTCAAAGGATTTCCTAATCTATATTATATACTTTCAAGCACCACTATTACAACTTTAATTTTATTGAAAATTAATTCATGGCAAGATCAAAATTTAAATAAATGATTCCACTCACAATAATAACAGTCTGCTACATCCTGCTTTTCTGCAAATTAGTAGAGCGTGAAATCAAATGGTTAGAGCAATGGTTTGATCAAGATTTAAGTGATATATCATGAAATGGGAAGATTTATTTGAAACAACAACAAGTGAGGTAAGTAATAATCCAGAAGATGCCAATAAGGCATTAAATAATTACTGGAAATCAAAAACAGAATCATGAACCACTCCAACGACATGACAAAATTAAACTGGTTGCTTTGGATTATTGCAATCGGAGTTTTTATTTTAATTATTTATACGGTATGAAATACGAACAATTAAAAAATAAATTAAGTGGATTGTTTGGTGAGCAAATGACCAACGAAGATGTAACAACGATAAGAAGGTATTGTCGTGAATATGAAGGACGTGAATACAATGAACCAAAATTAAAAATAAAGCAATGTTTAATTGATATAATAAAACTAACAATCTCAATAGTCCTAGCAATTAAGCTGGTGGACTACTTGGAGGTTTTTATTTGTAAAGTAATTTTAATGTAAAATATATGCAAAGTAAATACGACTTAACCTATAAAGAAAGGCTGCAAATTATAAAATGGAGGCCTACAGAAAAAGATCTACATATGCTAGATATTGATTCCGCAATAGAAGAACTAAATAAATTAAAAAATTTAGGGTGCACTTATGTGGCATTAGCTAGAAGCGAAGAAAACGAACACGAAATTAGCGTAATGGGGTGCAAAGAAGTTGAAGAAGATGATAATGAATATAATGAAAGAGTTCAAGCCTACGAAGAAAAAAAGGAAAGAGAACACGAAAAAGACCTTGTAGAATTCGCAAGACTAAAAGCCAAACTATACCCTGAGCAATGACCCCAAGCCAACACAAATCATTCAACAAATTAAGGCTGTATTTCTACAAGCATAATCCGACTATGCTTAAAATGTACTTGAATATGGGATCAGTTCAAGCCCCTTCCGTAATACTAGAATTCAAAAGAAAATCATACGCTATCAAAACAAAGGATCACATGGTGACTGATTTTATAGACACATTAGTCCCGGAGCATCTTATCGAAGATTTTAAAAAAGCATTAACCGAAAAAATATAAAATGGGAGCAAAAGCCAAAGCAAAATTAGATTTTAACGCCTTAAAGAAATTAGAAGGCGATCCATATGCCGAATTCCTTAAATCGATCCCGCCAATGGTTGAAGAAAAACAAGAAATTAAGGAATTAAAAGGATCTGAGATTATCGAAATTCTGAAAAAACAAAAGGCGAAGAAAGAAGAAATTGCGGTCATCGATCCAAAAAGAACTTATAAAAGAGTATTTGTAAGCCTTGTCCAGATGGATCACGAAGCCAACTGCAAAAAAGCATTTGCCAAAGGTGGAATCAAGGCCCTAGAAAACTATAAGAAGTTTGTAATCGAACAAAGTTATAAGATGAGAGGCAAATACCCTGAGTTGGCAAAGAATCCAAAACTATTATCAGGTAAAGTTGGACCTATCCAAAAAGTCAAAAACTTATTTAACAAACTATTCAACAAGAAGTAAATGGAAAACATTACACGAAGGAGAATCTTAGATCTGATCAAAGAGTCCGTTAAGTTTATGCCAGCTAGTATGGGCGCGGCAAGGTGTGAATCATATGCCATTATAGGAGCATTGAGCGACTTCAATAAGGATAATTTTGGCTACAAGACAGAAGACCTCAATGTCGATGCTTGGACTAGAGAGCAATCTACTTTCAATCGTTTAGAATTGAAATATCCCTTGGTTTGCCCGACCATTTATTCTGGAAGAAAAAAATATCAAATAGGTAATTTATCATATAGTCAAACCGATGATCAATTGAGAATATCAGTAGTAGATCGGTACATTGATGAGAAATCAAGCGATAACGATGCTGCCCTAAGATCAATTACCCAGATATTCGATGATACCGAAAAGGCAATCAACAAGATACTGGAATATCTCTTTGCGGTCCAAGCCTTCAAGGTAGAAACATCAACAGGAGTTTATGTCTATGACTATTATCATCCTGACTACTTAGCTTATTTGCTAACTAATTCCAAGATAGTGAGTTATGTTAATTCAAGCTCAGACATTACTTTAAATAAACCTAATGTCAATTATCTAACATTTGTAAACTCCAATCTAAATCTAAATATTGAAAGGATCGACCAGCCTACAAGCAAGGATAATTTAGTTGGCAGTCAAGTAACACTTAATTGCATATCCTACCATTGTCACGATGGATTGTTTGATTTCTTCGTTGATGATCAAGTAAAAATCATGGGCCAATGACAGAAATCAATGATAGATTTTTAACAGGAGAATACAAGCTTATGATTCCACACCCATCGGAAGCGGTTAATCACGATTATGACGTTAGACATTTTTTATTCCACATTATAGATCGTGATTCATTAAAATTTAATCATGATTTTTTAATACAAATTCACTTTGAACTATATCTATACAATAACACTAAATCCTTAAAGCACCTAAATAATTGATTGACCAATCCCAAATAGAAAACTTTCTCAAAAAAGACCTCGCTGAATTAGCAGACTTCTTGGTAACGGATCTTAAGCGTGAGCTAATCGATCAGGGCCATGTTATGACTGGAAGGATGCGAGATTCAATAGAATTAGCAGCCTTAAAACTTGGCAGTGGTTCCATTGAGGCATTTGTAGAGATGGAAAACTATTATGGTGCATTGGACGAAGGGGTTCGAGCTAACAGAATTCCATTTCATCCCGGATCAGGTCGCAAAACAAGTAAATATATTGACGGATTAATAAATTTTTGGATGATTAAAAGGGGATTATCCAAGGATGAAGCAACGAGGGCCGCTTTTGCGACTGCCCGGAAACATAAAAAAGAAGGTATGCCGGCACAATCCAGTTGGCAATTTGCTACTAATGGGCGAAGACTTCAATTTATGACAAGAACTATCGAAGAATCAAAACACTATGACGGATTCGAAAGCAATATTCAAAACCAATTTGAGAACGTAAGCGAAAGAGTATTGGACGAATTTGAATTGAGTTTACCCTAAAATAATAAAATGACAAGAGTAATTGGTTTTAGTTTGAAGTTAGAAGGATCGCAGAAAACGGTCACCGAATTAGGAAATATTAATAAGGCTTTGGATAATGTTTCCAAGCAAATAAACACTGTCAAAAAAGTAGACAGCGGAATACTTAGACCTTTATTCGAAGGCCAGGCGCAGTTTAAAAAATCCTTGGAAGAAACCAATAAAGTTCTTATCCAACAGGACAAACTTTTAAATAATCTGGGCAAAGGAAAGACTGTAGATCAGTCCGCAATTGATGCGCTTTTAGTCACTATCAAGAAGCTAAAAAAGGAAATTGAGCAGTTAAAAGTTGACTTGAATAATATTAAGAGTCCGACTATTAATGTGGCATCGGGTGACGGACTGGATAAGTTGAAGGAACGAGCCAAAGCGGTCAACCATGAGATTATGGAAATCGCACCAGCTTTTAATGCATTGGCAGACGGAGCCGGATTAAAGTTTCTCAATCAAATCGCTGCCATTGACATTAAATTAAAACAAGTCAAGGCGAATATAGCTAGTACTAAAGCAGACTCAGGACCCGATCAACAAGGAAATTTGACGTTGTTATTGGCAGAAGAAAAGGCGTTGACTAATCAGAAAGTTGAACTCAATAAACAAGTTAAAGATGAAATTGCGAATTTTGATAAACTCGGAAAAGAAATAGACCCGACTTCAATTATCGGGATGAGGAACGAATTAAAGAGACTCAAAAATGAGTTCCTATTAATGGGCGAAGAACGAAAAAAATCCCAAGAAGGTCTTGAAAAATTCGCGCGAATCAATGTAGTCAATGCTAAATTAAATGAAGCCGAACAACAAATCGGGGACTTTAGACGGAATGTAGGTAATTACCGGGATGCTGTAGCTGGACTTTTGCCAACTTTGGAAAAATTAACCAGAGAGGGAAAACTAACAGGTAATGGATTGGCAGACGCTTTTAGATCAGAAGCCTTTGCCAATGTCCAAAAACTAGAACAGGAAGTATCTGAACTAGCCCAAGCCTTCGATAAGTTGACCAAAGAAGAAAAGGAGGCAGAAATAGGTATTCAGTTATTTTCTAAGCTCACAGCCAAAGCAAATGAATTGCAAGGGGCAATGAGCAAGGTTCCCAAAGAAACAAACCGAGTCAAAGGATCATTAATTAGCCTCGGGGATCTCATTACAGGCGGTTTGATTACAGGCGGTCTCTTTGCATTGGCCAGCTCTGCCAAAGCATTTGGAGCGGCTGCCATTACGGAATTTACCCAAGCAGAAACAGCATTGAGTAAGATTAAAGCTCAATTAACTGCTACAGGCAATGTCTCAGGCAAAACAGCCGAACAATTAAAAGCACTAGCCACTAAAATAGAAATCAATGTCGGGATTGACGGTGACCAAGTATTAAACGAAGTCACCTCCAATTTATTAAAATTCGTCAGAGTTCAAGGCGAAGTCTTTGAAAGAGCACAAACCAACGCTGTAGACTTAGCTCAGGTCATGGGCGGTGACTTAGCAGGAGCTACAAATCTACTTGGTAAGGCATTGGATAATCCAATCAAGGGTATAACCTTGTTGAATAAGGCAGGAATTGGACTAAGTGAAGCCACACAAAAACAAATCAAAGATGCTGTTCAGTCCAATGATATATATAAGGCTCAAAACATAATTTTAGGTGAAGTTGAGGGGAGAGTCAAGGGCGTGGCAAGTGCGATTCAGAATTCAGATTTAAAAAACCTGAGAGCTGCAGCTGTGGCATGGAGCAATTTTAAGGAACAAGTTGGTGGAGCTATTGTGTCACTCGCTAATAGTTTTTTTAATCTAGTTCAAGAATTTAACAATGGTACTTTTAATGTACCAGTTGGAATGAAAATCACAAAGGTCGCCCTTGATGATTTAACAGAGTCTATTGTAAAAGAAACAAGTGCATTAGATCTTAGTTTCAAGGCTTTAAAAGATGATAATCTAAGTAGGGAAACCAAGAAGGTTATAATGGATGATTTGGCATCCAAATATGGTGACTTGGTAAGTGCAGAGGAACTTGAAGGAGCTACCTTAGAAGATCTTGGTAGAATCCAATCAAGACTTACTGAAGCATCGCTTCAACAAATCGAACAAAGGATCAAGGCTACAGCAAGAGAAGCGTCATTAACCGAGATCGCAAACAAGAAAATAGAATTAGCTTATTTAAAAAGAAATAGTACCGAGAAGTCTTCATTTTTGGATAAGGCTGCTGTTTTTTTTAATGCAGGAGGCACAAATGTTAATGAAATTTATGAAAAATTATCAAATAATGTTAATTCAGAAATTGACAAATTAACTAAAGAGCTAGAAAACCAAGAAAAGGTTTTAAATGATGCTTTTCCAGCTATTGATGTATCTAAATTAGATTTTTCATATAAAGAGGCAACTCAAAAAATAAAAGAAGTTTTAAAAAATGTAGCAATTAAATTAGCTGACCCCAATATAACAGCTGAAGCAAAAAAGGAATTACTAAAATTACAATCAACATTTTCCAAATTTAATATTACACCAAAAACATATCAAGAAGAAGTTAATAGTATAGTACAACAAGGAAACGCTGCTCTATCTGTAATCAAGTCAGTAACCACCAAAAACAAAGATCTTATTGATGGCTTAAAAGATGATATAAAAAAAGCAGCTGAAGCCCAAGCCAAAGTCATTGAAGATCAGATAAAAAGATTAGCTGACTTAAATGAGAAAATAAAAGGACTAAAAATTGAGTCAATTGATAATGAATTTATCAAAAAGATTGAAGAAACAAAGGCTAAGACACAGAAAGAAATTGACCAGATCGAATCTGAATTAACCAGGCTAGAAGCAATAAAAATTAAAACAGGAGCGGACGAAAAGGAAATCTCAAAACTTAAGGAACTTCTTGTTTTATTGAGCTCTGCTGAAGGGAAACAAATTAAAGTAATTGAAGCTGACCAAGTAAAAGCCATTTCCGAAGCCCGAACCGAACTCGTCAAACTCCAAAACGAGATCCAACAAATCATAGCTGACGGCACCAAAATCACAATAGAATCAGAGATCAACACCGCTCAATTTGATTTAGGTCAGACAACTAGGAAGATTGATATTGAGTACACGGATAATTTAGATAAGTTAAAAGCTAGGTTAGATGAAAGCGGAAAAGATCAAAAGGAATTTGCAGCTGAAGTTGTAAAGCTGGACAAAGATAAATTAGAAAAACAGTTACTTGCAGCTCAAAATTTCAAAGACAAAACAGATAAATTATATCAAGCGCTTTATGATGTTGAATTAAAGCTATTGGACCTTAAGGATGCTGAAATTAGAGCTAATATAGAATTAACTAGACAAGCTGAAAATTTAAAAGCAATTGAAGAAGGAAGAAAAAACGGTTTGTCAGATATCGAAGTTAACGCTAAAATTGTAGCAAACAACAAAATAGCGCTCACAGCAATAACCAAACAAGATAATCAATACAATGCTGATGAAGAAATACTAAATCAAAAGCTAATTACAAGTAAACAGTCAACCAAAGATAAGATTGTTGAAATAAATAAGTCAGGAAATGATAAAATCTCTAGTGCTAATGATGCAGCGAATGATTTAGAAGACGAAAAACGAAAAGCAAGACTTGAAGCGCTTAAAGCAACAGCGATATCAATTGCCCAAGAAATAGCGGACGCAATATTCGAAATAGATAAAGAACAGATTGATCGACAATATAATTCAAGACTTGAAGGCGCTGAACGTGAAAAGGCCGCTCAATTAAAACTATATAAAGGCAATGCCCAAGAAGAAGACAGGATTAATCGAGAATTCGAACTTAAAAAGCGAAAACTAGAAAAGGATAAATTTGAGCAAAACAAAAAAGTAGCTATTCAACAAGCTACAATTAATGGAGCGCTCGCAGCACTAAACGCAATAGCAACCGCAAAAGATATATATGTTGGTTTAATATTGGCGGCAGGAGTAGCAGCGACCACAGCTATACAAATAGCTAAAATAAGAAGAACTACATTCGCAGAAGGTGGTTTTGGTCGTGAAAAAATGTTTAGAAAGTCAGGCGAAGGCGGTTATACAGGAGCTAGTCAAGCACCACCAGACCATACAGGCAAAAGACCAGTTGGAACAGCGATGTATCACGAGAATGAGTACACCGCAACCGAAGGCCAAGTAAATCAAAATAAGGATATTTTCGACATAGCAGAAGCGGACCGCAAAAGAATGCAGACAGGACAAGCTAGCCAGTTGAAAAAACATCTTTATGCTGCCCTAGTTAGGCATGAAACCACGCCAAATATCTTTACTAGAAATAGAAAAATTGATGCTCCTATACTTTGGCAGCCTGCTTATTTTCAGAGAGGCAATCAAAGTTCCAAAGTTGAAATGAGCGAGGAAACTATGCATCAATTCGCTGAAATAGTGGCAAAGAAAACAGAAGCCGCAATATCCAAAGGAACTATTGAAGGATATGCAGAATCCACAAAGCAAATAATCATTGATCAATTACGTAACACTAACCTTAAAAAAGCACTATAATGGCCATAAATATAGTATCAAGCCCAGCGGACAACGCAAGCGCAAATGATCCCATAGTCTGGAAGTTTCAATTTTCAGCATTAGGGACACCGCCTGTAGTTCTAAGAATGCTTTATTATTTAGCAGACTCAGGAGGAACCCGAATAAGTGAAATATTTCATTGGTATCCAAAGTCTACAGCTGAGATCCTTCCCGTTAACGTTAACGACTTGGTTTTAGAATCCGTTTCGACATCCCTTCCAAGTTGCAATGTCGGAATGGTCACAGACTCAAACGCTGTAAAATCATTCAAGGTTTATTACGCCATTGCAAGTTTTGACACATCGACAGGAGTTGACATTGTGGCCGCTTATTCACAAACACCAGTTAAAGCCGTTTGGAATACTGCCCTAAATATGGACACCGCCTCAAATTTTGTTTGGTCAGGAGGTAAGACAGGGACATTTATGAATTCCTACCCTACCCGAATGAAATGGTCTACAGATGGGGAACAATATGCTTGGTTTGCAGGAGTTGGATCAATCCGGATAACTTGGTATAGTTCAACTGGAGCGACCTTAACCACATTAACCCATACTTTAACAGGAGCTACAGCTAAATATGTTTCATTGGATTGGAGGTGCCATTCTATTGCAAAACCTCATTCAATGTTATTAGAAGTAAATGAAGGTACAGGATATGTAAGCTATAATATTTCCTATGATGCTTGTACTTGTAGAGGGTTTTATACAGGTTTAACTTTCTTAGATCCACTTGGAGGACGTTCACACATCGCGATAAATTGTCCACTTGAGATTAATATCGAACGTGCAGGAGGCGAAATAATACGATTTGATGAAACAATCACAACTAAAGGACGGTCATTTTTTAATCCATCAGGAAAAGAAAAGGTAAAATTTACCATTTCGCTAGGTTCAACTCCTGAAGATTTAGCTTTTGCAAAGGCATTACTTGGTTCGCCTGGTCACCACATTCTTAAAATGTCAGAGAGTGGAACAAAGACTTGGTATAAATTTATTCTCAGTCCCGGAGACTATTTAATAATCAAGCAAAAAGAAACTATTCTAATTGAGTTAACAGGCTATTTATCTGATGATAAGAGCGGCCAAAAAATTGACATCTAATGAAGTTAAAAATATTAAATGGTGACTCATATTGGATGGCTCAATATGCTGACGCTGACGGAAACGTATGGCTTGATCTTGATGATGAATTCTCAGTAAAGTACAATAAAGAAATCGAGTCTTTAACTGAATTGTCCAAAATTAACGTAGAGGCAATACTAGGAACATCTTTAGTAGCCACGCCAAAAAATGAAAACCTTATTGGTCAACCAGCTAAATTATCAGTCTATAAAAATGAATATGTAGATTTTGAAATCCAGTTAATCCATGGCCTAAAAATATATAATCAGTCAAAAATTAGGATCTTAGGCAAAAAGGAAAGTCTTAAACCTGGTTCACAACCTAATTACGAAGTTGAATTATTAGACACCACTAATCACTGGGCCGTTCAACTTAATAAAATGTACTTGGATGATTTGCCGTTTCCAGACTTCGAGTACACCGCTGCCAATCTTTGGAATTCATTTAATTTAGACGCTTCTTATACATCTGGAGACAATGGATATTGGTTTCCAATGGTTAATTACGGCAATTGGTACGATACAAGAATTTTCACTTTAACGGATTTTCGTCCTTGGGTTCATGATGCTAAGGTTTTTGAATTAGCATTTAAAAAAGCAGAATGGCAGTTTAATTGTCCATTACTTACTTCTGATGTAGGAAAGAGGCTAATTTCTTATGTTTTGTCTGAGAATTTCGATAACTACGAAGGAATTAAACTAGCCAAAGGATTTAAAGCAGCATCAGAAATACCTAGATTTTATGCTGGGAAATCAAAGCCAGTTTATGCTCATGTTATATTTGAAAAGGAATTAGAAGATAAAAGCAATTATTACAATCCAACAACAAGTATTTATAAAGCTCCGATTGTAGCTGCTTTTTATGTGGAAATGGACGTAATATTTTCAATTATTGAAAATAGTCTTTTAAGTGGCAGGGAGTCTTCAATAGTTTTCGAACTAATCAAGGTTTTAAAAGATGGGACAGAAATAGAGATCGGAGGCATTGCCAAATATGAAAAGAAAACGCAAAGATTCGTGGGCGAGGAACATATTTCATTGGCTTCAGGAGAACTTACTTTAAATGAAGGCGACAGCGTTTATGTAAGATTCAGAGGACACGGAAAAGACCCTTGCCATGTATTCGTAAAAGAAAACTCAGAATTCTATTGTGATCCAATCCGAAATGTTCGCCAAGAAGGTGACATTTTCAGTGTTCAAAAAGCATTAAGACATGATAAAGTTTTAGACTTTGTTAAAGGGTGTGCGCATCTTTTCAACTGGAAATTTTACACGGATTTTGCAGCCAAAACTGTTTATATGTTAACCCCTTATGATGTTGACTTCTTTGGAGACTCATTAACAGGATTTTTCCAAGATACTGTTCAAGATTTTAGCTCTTATATCGATATTTCAGATCATGAAATTAAGGTCCCACACGAAGAAAAGAAAAACATTTACTATAAGTTTAAAGATTCAAGTGATCCGTTTATTGCTAATCTCAAACTAGATAAAGATAAGCATCTATTCTCAAACTTTATTGATAATGGTTTTGACTTTGAGGAAGAAACAATCAGAGAAGAAAATCCTTACTTTGAACCAACGGCCAATAATATTGAGCAATTAAGAGGCTCATTATTCGATATGCCTATTGTTTGGGACAATTCAGAAGGAATTATAAGCTATAAAATAAACCCTAGAAAACTGATAGCGTCTGGAATGACTGACCAGTTTAATTTTGTTCAATTAGATTATTTCAAGGAAGCCGGATCAAATAACTCGCCATATGCAGCGGAATTTGTAACTCCTTATGCTTATCAATTCGCTAATGCCAAAATATTTAATGGTACTACTTATGTGACCGTTCCCGAATACTTGATCTACGGTAAGGCAGAATTTGACCTATATAACTTATTCTATAAAAAGTATAACAACGAGTTCAAAAATTGTAATACGGTTCAAGTCAATACATTCGCTAATTATGACAAAATAGAAAGTATTGATTTTAGAAAACGAGCTTATATAAATGTAAAAGGAACAGGTCAATATGGAAGGTTTTTATCAGTGGCTAATTTTGACCCAATTAAGAACGAAGGAGTAATACTTTTCAAAGCGGATAATACTACAGATCCAACAAGTTCAATTTATACAGCGGTCAATCAATGTGAAAACTTTCCCGAAATATTAATCACGCCATTAGGTGGTGGAAACTATTCGATCACAGCGATTGGA
>OFRG01000185.1_pt1 | contig 26978 bp, 42 predicted proteins | sample 1543071 | NCBI WGS metagenome assembly OFRG01 (sample SAMN07774222, study PRJEB24372) | wastewater metagenome | isolation source: WWTP Verbania (Effluent) | place: Italy: Verbania | collected 2015-12
GAAATTTCGAATGGCGATCCTGTTACGCGAACGCAAGCGCTTATTACCGCACAAGGTGCTAAATGGGGCGCACAGGCGCCGCAGCTTCCGAGCACTGGAAATGTGACGGCGGGCAGTCTATACCGTTTCGATAACCTGCTGTGGTCAGTGATTCAGACATTCAGCCGCACGACTTACAATGCCCACCCGAGCAACTATCCGTCATTGATTCGTACCGTGCATGAGCCTTCCGTGGTTGCGCCGTGGAAACAACCATTAGACCAGTACGACGCATACAAGCTGGTCAATCCTTTCAACGGAAAGCCAGACCTATGTACCTACAACGGCAGTAAATGGAAAGTTACACAGGCAGACGGTGCTGGTAACAACGTGTGGACGCCAGGGACTTATGGGTGGCAGGTGGTCGCGTGATAATCTACATGGCACACTGCAAATCTACCGATAGCTTTTATTACGGTAAGACAGTCAAGTCTTTGGAGACTAGGAAAAAACAGCACTTTGCTGACGCTGCTGCCAACAGAAACGGATCAAGATTCCACAAGGCTTTACGTAAGCACGGCGCAGAGGCGTTTCAATGGTACGTCATCGAAAGTTGCGATAGCAAAGAATTACTAGCTGAACGAGAGAGGTTTTGGATAGCACTTGGCCGCAGTGTTGGTCAAAGAGTGCTCAATCTATCAGATGGTGGCGATGGAGGTGGGCGTACTGGTTCTACTGGAAAGCCTCTAAGCCATGAGACTAAGGAAAAAATAGCTAATAGTCTTAGAGAATTTTATAAAAATAAACCAGGAACTATGACTGGTAGAAGCGGTAGTTTGGCCCCTATGTGGGGAAGTCGTGTTTCACAGGATGTTAAACGGAGAATTTCAGATTCACATAAGTTAATAGAAAAGCCGCACATGGTAGGAACTCGTAATCCGTCTGCAAGGGCTGTGCGCTGCATTACAACAGGCGAGGTTTTCCCAATGGCCAGTATTGCCGCAAATAAATACGGCGCGGATTTGTCGTCAATAATAAAGTGCTGCCGGGGTAAGGTTAAATCCGTCAAAGGTAACGTGTACGCATACTGTGATATTGCGTATTCGGATGGGTGAAACTATGACCACATCCAACCTCTGCCTTCTCGCCTTCCTGCTGCTCCAAGCCGCCGACGCAGCCACTACAACCTACGGCATCCGCAACGGCCTGAAGGAAGCCAATCCCGTCATGCGCTGGCTGATTGGCCGACTTGGGCTGTATGTCGGGCAGGCCGTCATCCGCCTGCCAATCATTGCGATGGTTTCCTACTTTGCAATAACTGGCGGGCTGGAAGAGTGGGCAATGGTCGCGCTGGTCGTTCCCTTCGCCGCGCTACTGGCGAATAACCTTTACTGGCTGCGCAGGGAAAATATTTAAAAATGACTGAGCATGAAGAAATGATTCGCGGCGAAGATGCCAATATGATTTTGAATAATCCTATATTCAAGGAATCAATTCAAAAGGTAAAGGACGGCATTGTTTCCAGCATGGAGCAATCGGCATTGGGAGATGAATCGACCCATAATCGTCTGGTAATTGCACTTCAGTTACTGAATAAAATAGAAAAGAATATCAAGGAAGTTGCGGAAACCGGGAAAATGGTTAAAATGCAAATCGAGAAACAAGGGTTATTCTCAAGATTCAAATAGTTTCAAATAACCAGCCGTCTGGTTAATTGGGCAATGCCTGTGAAGGTATCCCGAAACTCTCCCTGACGGAGTGGGGGAAAGTTAAGACTGGAGTATTCCTAAATGGAAGAAATCGACCAATCCGCAACGGAAGTCGAATCGAATGATCGCATGCTTGAATTCCTTGGCGGTGAAGAGGAAGAAGAGCAGCCGATTGAAGAACCGGAAGAGGCAGAAGCCGAATCCGAAGAAGTCGCTCCGGAAGAGCTGGAAGCCGAGTTCATTGACCTCGTTGTAAATGGCGAGCAAGTCAAGAAGACGAAAGCTGAAGTTGCCGAACTGGCGCAGAAGGGTATTGACTACACCCAGAAAACCCAACTACTCGCAGAGCAGCGCCGTCAGGCACAGGCTGAAATCAATGCCAAGTCTGAGGAATTCCGTCTGCGGGAAGCAGTCATCGAAACCGTTGCCGAAGCCAAGAGTATTGAAGCTCAGCTAAAGCAATATCAGGGGATCGACTGGAATGCGTTGGTCGACTCTGACCCGATTCAGGCAATGAAGCTTGACCGTCAGTATCGTGAATTGCAACAAGCATATTCGCAGAAGGTTAGCGATATCAACACGACCCGTCAGCAAGTTGCTGAACGCCAGCAGGTCTTCACGCAGGAACTTCTCGCCCGCGAGAAACAATCCATGATTGAAGCAATCCCTGAATGGCGCGATACGGCAAAGGCGACGGCAGAGCGTAATGAGATCAAGGCCGCGCTGCAAAAGGCTGGATTCTCTGAGCAGGAAATCTCTGGTCTATCTGACCATAGATCGGTTGTCATTGCTCGAAAGGCAATGCTTTACGATCAGCTCATGAGCAAGAAGCCGGAAGTACAAAAGCGTGTTGCAGAGGCTCCGAAGCCGGTTAAGCCTGGCGCGACTCAGCAACGCAATCCGAAGGGCGAGGCATACCAGAAAACCCGCGACCAGCTCAAGAGAACTGGCCGCGAAGAGTATGCCGCATCCGCTATCGAACGACTGTTGTAAAGGATAAACATCATGGCTGTTTCTGCAACCAACACTTATACCGGCGCTGGCCTGGCCGAAGACTTCGAAGACATTATCAACAATGTCTCGCCGTCTGACACTCCCCTCTATTCGCTGGCTAAAAAGACCAAGGCAACCGCAAAATATCACCAGTGGCAAACCGATGCGCTGGCCGCCGCCGCTGCCAACAAGCAGCTTGAAGGCGACGACGCAACTTTCGCTACCGCTGCCGCGACTACCGTTCTCGGCAACTACTGCCAGATTGCCCGCAAGACGGTGCAAATCTCCGGCACTTACGATGCGGTCAAGAAGTACGGTCGCAAGTCCGAACTGGCCTACCAACTGACCAAGCGCGGTAAGGAACTGCGCCGTGATATGGAATACGCGCTGGTGCGCAATCAGGCATCCGACGATGGGTCTGCTGGCACCGCCCGCGCTTCGGCTGGTTTCGAATCGTGGATCAAGGGTAACAACATCAAGTCGAATGCCGGTCAGACGACTCCGGGTTTCTCGTCCGGTATCGTCACTGCGCCGACTGACGGCACTGCAACCACGTTCCTCGAAGCCGACCTCAAGTTGGCTCTTGCTGCTGCATGGACCGATGGCGGCGACCCGTCCGTGGTCATGATGAGCGTCACCAACAAGGCGCGTTTCGATGCGTTCTCCGGTATCGCCACCAAGTACAACGAGGTGAAATCCGCGACCCAGGCCGACATCATCGCCGCGGCTGACGTGTACGTTTCCAGCTTCGGCAATCACAAGGTGGTTCTGAATCGTTACATGCGCGACAACGCCGTGCTGTGTATCGACCCGGATTATGTCTCGGTCGCTACCCTGCGCCCGATTCAGCAGGAAGAACTGGCGAAGACGGGCGATAGCGAGAAACGTCAGATTCTTGCTGAATTCTGCCTTGTGGTTAACAACCTTGATGCTCATTCTAAAATCAGTGGACTTGGGTTGTAGTATTAGCAATCTCTAATGAAGCATTAGAAAAGGGGAATCTTCGGATTCCCTTTTTTATTATCTCGGCAAAAAGATATAATGCCTTTAATCAAACTCACATTTAAATCATGCGACTCCTAGACCAAAGCGGCGATACTAAAACCTATTTCGGTATGGATGAATTGACCGGAACAATCAAGATCGTTACAGAGCAGGACTTGACGGGTTTTCTTGAGCGCATGAAACAGATGCGCCGTGATTCTTCTGACCGATGGAACAAGGGCGTCAAGGAAAGTTGGCTACACTATGCTTCTATTCCCAATGTCGTCGTGATGGAACTGAAAAACAAAGGGATTGATGTATTCAACCCGGAAGACGAAAAGAAACTTCTCGCTGAATTGAACAGCAATTATCCGTACCTTAAAACGGTGGATCATAAAACCCATGCTTGATAATCAATTGCTGGTCAAGGAACTGCTCGAAGCCGAACGGCTGGAAGAAGCATTGCCATTGATTATCGAGATGATGGAAGAAAACGTGAATGATCCGGTCGCGTTGAATTTCCGGGGTTACGCGCATCTTCTATTGGAAGACGAAGCGACCGCCTACCAGTTTCTCAAACGCTCTGTTGATCTGTCGCCCAATTGCGGCAATTTGACCAATCTCGGCAAGGTCATTGACGAGATGGGCAAGCACTCCGAAGCCATTCCGTATTTCCTGAAGGCGGCGGAGTGCCAGCCTGACCACGCAATGCCATATGCCAATGCCAGCGCCACGCTGGTGCAAATGAGCCGATGGGACGATGCGCAGGCAATGGCGGAAATGGCTTTGGAGTGCGACCCGAGCAACATCAATGCGATGGTCAATCTCGGTCATGCCCAACTCGCCAAAGGCCAGTGGGTTGATGGATTCCGTAACTTCGAATTGGGTCTAGGCGGGAAATTCCGTCGCGAATGGACCTATGACGACAAGGGGCGGTGGTCGGGCGAACCGGGAACAGTCGTTATCTATGGCGAACAGGGGCTAGGCGATGAAATTTTCTACGCTCAGGCAATCACTGACGCAACGGCTAGAGCAAATGTTGTTATCGATTGCGACCCGAAGCTACAAAACCTGTTTAGGCGTTCTTTCCCGCTGGCACAGGTTTATGGAACGCGGAGAGAAGAACATCCTGACTGGCTCAATCAGGTTAAGCCTGACTATCGTTGTGCGGCTGGCAGTCTTTTCCACCTATTCCGTGCTGATGATGCTGACTTTGCTCGTCATCCTTACCTTGTGGCTGACCCTGAGCGCCGCCGCATGTGGCGTGCATTGTTTGACTCGTATCAAAAGCCGGTTATCGGGATCGCGCTGAAGTCTGGAACGAAGAAGAACAACGCAGTCGGTAGAGAGATCGACATTGGCGAGTTCTACCCTTTGTTGAGTACGATTGATGCCGTCTTTGTCTCGCTGGAATACAAGGGTGACGACCCGGAAGAACTGAAGTCCTTCCCGTTCGCTACGCGGTCCAATGACTATGACGATACCGCAGCCATGATCTGCGAATTGGATGCCGTGGTAGGCATCTGTACCACTGCGCTGCACTGTGCTGATGCCCTTGGCGTTCCGACATGGACACTTGTACCGGACAAGCACAACTGGAGGTTTGCTGGCGCCATGCCGCTGCTTCCCAATCAGCATTTCGTCATGCAGTCCGGTAGAAGCTGGAAAGATGTTATTGCTGAAGTGGCAAAGGAGGTCAATAATGGGCTTGCTTGATAACGTCCTGTCGGCCATTGATGCCAAGAAACGATCTCTGAAGCTCGGCGTCATGGACATGATCGACAATCCGAATCAATGGGCTGGCATGCAGGCCAATCGCATTCAGGAAGACCGCTACGGCGGTGCCGAGAACGCGCAGGCCATGAAGCAATACCTGACCAAGCAGCCCTATGATCCAAAGGCACTGACCGCAGCGAATGATGCTTTGCGCAATGCAGCAATCAACGAGTCTCTAGGCGCGGTAACGGCATGGCACGGATCGCCGCACAAGTTCGACAAGTTCGACTCCAGCAAGATTGGGACGGGTGAGGGTGCGCAGGCTTATGGGCATGGGCTGTATCTGGCTGAAAACGAGGCCGTCTCAAAGGGCTACATGCGCGCTGGCGAGACGGCGGCGCCGATTCAGTTTAACGGAGAAGGCATTATGAATTGGGCGCTTGGCAACCGTGACAAAGTGGCTGCGATGCCCAAGGTTACACAGCAATCTCTAGCCTTCGCGCGTGACTTCAGTTCCATTGATGAAGCTGCACGCATGGCCCGCATGAACGATATGCCATCGGTTGAGGGAGAACTGCGGCGCTTGGCTGCTGGCGGGTTGCTCAAGGATTCGCCACCGGGCAATCTCTACAAAGTCGACATCCCCGACGAAGCAGTAGCCCGTTTTCTGGACTGGGACAAGCCGCTGAGTCAGCAAGCACCGGAAGTGCAGGCGGCAATGGCAAAGGTGATCGAAAAGAAGAACCCGCGTTTAGCGCAATATCTGAAAGAATCAGCAGGACTAGACGAGGCCGGTCAAACTGCTGTCAGAAAGCGGCTAGGGATTAACATTTTTGACACGATTGACACAGGCGGCGCGGCTTACCAAGCGGCAGGGCAAGGTAATATAGAGAAGCTAATGCAGCAGCAAGGCATCCCCGGTATCCGCTACCTAGACGGCGGATCGCGTGGCGCTGGCGCAGGCACATCTAACTACGTACTGTTCGATGACAAGCTACCGCGCATCCTTGAAACCAACGGCAAGCCGACCGGATTGCAGCCGTGGGCCAAAGGCGAGTGGGAAGGGCTTCTCGGAAAATGACTCTAATCTCCGACTCCTACCGCGCACAACTAGCACAACTCCACACGGAACGTCCTGATTTCGGTACGTCATCGGTCATGTACGCGCCCATTGTCAAGAGCATCATTTCAAGATACAAGCCGTCGCGCTTGCTTGATGTGGGTTGCGGAAAGCAAGCGTTAAAAACTGCTCTTGGACTGAATGACAGGTTATATGTTGGATATGATCCAGCAATTCCAGAATGTTCAAACACTCCTAATCCAGAGGATTTGGTTGTTTGCACTGATGTAATGGAACATGTAGAGCCTGAATTCATTGAATCTGTATTTGATGACTTGCAAAGGGTTACTAGAAAAGTTGGGTTCTTTGCTATTCACACTGGAAAAGCAATTGCCATTCTTCCAGATGGTAGAAACGCACACTTAATACAAGAATCACCCGATTGGTGGTTGCCTAAAATATTATCTCGATTTTCATTAGTGGCATTTGAAAAAGGCGATAATGGTTTCTGGGTTTTAGTTGAGCCAAAAGGGTATTTAAATGGGAAATAGATTCTTTGTTTTTAATTCAAAAGCAAACACTGGACAATCTATTCAATCAAGCATTGAGCAGAAGTCGGTTCCAGAGGCAAACACGGGTTGCTGGAATTGGGTTGGCGCTTACGACAAAGATGGATATGGACTAGTTCAAGTCTCCGGAAAGCTCCGTAGAGCGCACAGGGTTTCTTATGAAGTGTATAGCGGAAAAACACTTAGCAAGGATGTTTGCATCATGCACTCATGCGATAACCCGTCATGTGTAAGCCCGTATCATTTGTCAGAGGGAAACAACCAGGCAAATCAAATTGACGCATCTAAAAAAGGTCGTCATGCGCACCAAAGATTAACCAAAGAGCAGGCCGGTGAAATTCGCAAAAGGTATCTATCTGGCGAAGGGCCAATGAAGCTATCTAGGGAATTTAAAATCACTTGTGGATATGTAATTAACATCGGCAAGTCCAAGAAATGGGCGCACATTTAATTATCGAAGGAATTCTCTAATGGCGACTTACACGAGTTTGCAGACTGACATTGCGACGTGGGCGCGGCGCAGTGATTTGACCGCCCTAATTCCGTCATTCATCGCACTGGCAGAAAACGAAATCTTCCGTGCGCATGTAACGCCGTTGCGGGTCCGTGAGATGGAAACCGAGGCGACGCTGACTGTTGCCAATCTGGCCGCTAGTCTGCCGGCGGATTATCTTGATGCGCGGTATATCAAGCTGGACAACTCGACACGCGACACGCTCTATTACTTTCCTCCGGAAAAGTGGAAACCATCTTCCTATGGCTATTTCACCATCGTCGGCAACGAGATTCGTCTGCCGACTGGGGTAAGCAATGACCTGAAACTGGTCTATTACGCCAAGCCGGAACCATTGGCGACAACGGCGACCAATACCATTCTGGACAACTACTACACCGCCTATCTCGAAGGGGCGCTCAAGTTCGCGTTCTCGTATGTTCGGGACACGCCAAAGGCTCAATTGGCCCAGGGGGCGCTCGATAACTTCCTTGCCACGGCCAACCTGAAAAACAAGGTTGCGCTGGCCGGTCCGTTGTTCGTGGTGCCGGCATGATTCCCTTCGTCGGCTTCGCGCCTGATTCGCCGCCGGAAACGCCGGGAATTTTCACAGACTGCAAGAATATCCTGCCATCGCTCGGGATGTTCGTCGCCGCCCCGACGCCGATTGATTGCGGCCTAGGAGCGATTTCAGGGGCTGCTCGTGGATTCGCGGTTACTCGCAAGCTGGACAGTTCGGCGCGGGTCTTCTGCGGGTCTGACACTAAGCTCTATGAACAGTCCGGTGGTTCGTGGTCGGACAAGTCTAAAGCCGGTAACTACACGCTCGGACCAGATGACCGCTGGCGCTTTGCGCAGTTCGGCGATATCTCGCTGGCCGCTGCCAAGGGTTCAACGCTGCAATATATCGACGGCGGCGCCACCTTCCTTGATTGCTCTGTATCGGCCCCGAAAGCGGCGATTGTCGAAACGATCAATAACCAAGTCTTCATCTGCGACATTAACGGCATGGGCTTCGGCGATGACGTAACGCGCTGGGCGTGTTCTGCATTAGGTTCCTATACCGATTGGACGCCTGCCGTTTCAACGCAATGCACATCGGGACAGTTGCTTGATTCTCCCGGACCGATCACCGCGGGCAAGCGGTTGGGCGACATTATGGTCATGTACAAAGCCAAGGCGATGTACGTTGCGGAGTATGTCGGGGCGCCGTTGATCTGGAATGTGCGACGGGTTCCGGGTGATATTGGGGCGCCATGCAATGAATCGGTTATTAAGACAGGAACAGCGCATTTCTTCGTCGGGCCAGATGATTTTTATGTCTTTGATGGCTCACGGCCTGAGCCTCTGAATTCGCCGTGTCGGAACTGGTTTTTCAACAACGTCAATCAGACTTATCTCTATAAGACCTGCGGGACGTTCGATTATATAAACCAGCGGATTTACTGGTGGTTTGTCTCTAACAATTCCACAGGGGCGCAACTCGATAAATGCGTTGTCTATAACGTCAAATCAAATCAATGGGGGCGTATGGATTGCGATATTGAATATGTCGCTGATTATGTTTCTTCCGGTTTGACCTATACAACCATCGGAACGGCTTATTCGACTTATAACGACCTCCCTACCGGAATCAGTTATAACTCTCCGTTTTGGACCAGCGGTTCTTCGGTTATTGCTTATTTCAAGACGGATCATAAAGCATATCAAATGAGCGGCGTTGCCGGTGAGTCGAAAATCACGACCGGGCATTATGGCGATAATATGCAATTCTCGACGATTAATAGAATCAGGCCGCGTTTTATTCAATCGCCTACTAATTCAAGTTTGAGTTATTCACATTCAAATACGGATGCCAGTTCTTTTGTCACAAACCTGAGTTCAACCTATGCGAATAACTGGTATGACCTCGTTTGGTCGGCACGCTGGCACAAGATGGAATTTACCTATAACGGGGCGATGGCAATTTCCGGTTTCGATCCGATTCTGTCGCCGGATGGTGTTGAATGAACAAATTTCCGGCTGACCCGAGATTGCCAACGGTCAATGATGACAAGCAATACATCCGTGACTTGGTTAATCGGCTCTATACGCTGTTCAGGCAGTATTCAATTTCACATAATGATTCGTACATGTGGGAAACGTCAGGAACCTCTATTCCGACGACCGGCACATGGGCGCAAGGTGATAAGTGCAAGAATACAGAACCAGTCGAAGCGGGAACTGCGGCGAGTAAATACGTGGTGATTGGCTGGATTTGCACGGCCAGCGGAACGCCTGGAACATGGTTGCCGATGCGTGTGCTGACGGGTAACTGATGAATCTGAAAATTGTCGGGCCACAATATATATGCCAAGTGTGGCCACAGGTTTCAGGAATGATCGAATCGTCAATACAATACTGCGGCGGAGAATATACCGCCGACCAGTTGAAAGTATTATTGATTCGTGGCGATCAGGTTTTATTGGTAGCGGAAACTGATAATTCAATCGTCGGGGCAGGAACAGTATCTTTTATTCAATATCCTAACGATAGAATTTGTTTTATTACTGCAATTGGTGGGAAAATGGTAACTGGAAAAGAAATGTTTTCAAAGTTATCAGATTGGGCTAAAGCGCAAGGCTGCACCAAGATTCAAGCAGCCTGCCGTGAATCGGTCGCAAGGATGTTAAGGCAACGCATCGGAATGAATGAGCGTTACCGGATTGTAGAAATGCCTTTAACGCCGTGAGGCGCAGGAGAACAAAATGAGCGGTGGTGGTGGATCATCGGTTCCTGAGAATACGACTCAGACGACAACAAAGGAAATTCCTGCATGGGCGCAACCGGCTGCGCAAAGCCTGTTGCAACGCGGAGTAGATTTATCGTATCAGCCGTTCACCCCATATCCAAATAAACGCATTGCCGACACGACCAGCGAACAGGTTTCCGGGCTTAACTCAATTGCCAAGCGCGCCACGTACGGATCGCCTGAAGAAAACGCAGCTCGTCAGAATTACACTGACACCATGTCCGGTAAATACCTCAATCCGAACTCTAATCCATGGCTCAAGGCAACGGTAGATCAGGCGCTTGGTGATGTCCAGTCGCGGGTCAATTCGCAGTTCGGTGGCAACAACTACGGAACTACGGCACATCAGGAAACCTTGACGCGCAATTTGTCGGATGCGGCAAATCAAGCCTATGGTCAGAATTACGTCAATGAACGTAATAACCAGATGAAAGACTCATTGCTGGTCGGCCAATACGGGAATATCGACTATAACAACGCGCAACAACTGATGGGCGTTGGCGACATCAAGCGCCAGGAATCGCAGGATGTACTCAATAATCAGTACAGCGATTGGGTAAGCCAGCAGAATCAGCCTTATCGTCAGCTTGACGTGCTTGGCAGTGCACTGAGTTCTTCGGTCAATGGCGCTGGCTCTGTATCCAGTCAGGGATACCAGTATTCTCCCTATACATCCAACCCTTACGCAAACGCCATTGGTGGCGGACTGGCTGGCTATGGCTTGGGGAATGCCTTGGGCGGCGGAGATTCGACCTATAGCGGATTGGGCGCAGCAGCAGGTGGTTTGCTTGGATACTTTGGCGGTTGATCTCGAATTAATCAATCCTGCCGACCTTCATGTTGTATGGGAGTCGGTCAGGGATGGTTTGCTTAAATCCGCCAGTTATTCACAAGATCAGTGGATACCTGAAGATGCCTATCATTCAATCAAGGCCAATCAGGCATCGCTCTATTTGTGGATGGTTTCCGACCGTATCGCCGGTCATATCATCCTGCAAAAGAAGTCGACAAATTACGGTCATTGCCTACACATATGGACGCTGTATGTTGAGCCGGAATTTGGCCCATTGATTGACGACAACATGCGCCAGATTGACGAACTCGGGAAGCGCTTTCAATGTTCCCGGATCACTTTCTGGTCGCCGCGCAAGGCATGGGACAAACGGGCCGAAAGGCTCGGCTTCCATCCTGCAATGACCATCTATGAAAAGGATTTGATATGACCGGAGTTGAAACCGCTGCTGTACTGGCTCCCCTTGTAACAGAAGCCGCGTCCGCCGCGATTCCAGCCGCAGCCGCGGCAACCGCGGGCACCGCAGCCGGAACCGCAGCGGCAACTGGCGCAGGCCTGGCCGGAACCGCAGCAACCGAAGCGGCGCTTACACCGGCACTATTCGCCGGTGCTGATGCAGCGGGTGCTGGCCTTGCCTCGGGAATGGCCGCCGATACCGCGGCGACCGGCGGATTGCTTGGGGCTGGTGGATTTGGACCGGCAACGATGGGCGCTAATGAACTCGGCTTGCAAGGGCTGAGTTCGATCAGCGGCGCGCCCGGCAGCGCGCAGTTCATGACCTTGCCAGCCTCGCAGTTCAGTTCTGCGGCGGGTGTTGGTGGTGTTGGTCCAGGTCTGGAATCGACCATAGCCAGCGCAGTCGGTCCCGGCGCTTCGTCATCGGGCGGTCTGTTATCGACCAATGACGCATTGCGGTTCGCTAATCAGGGTCAGAAGATGCTGAATCAGCAACCGCAACAACGCGGACGTGCACCGATGATGCAAGCGGATGCCGGTACTCCGCAGCGTCAGGCGCAGTCTTTCCAGTCGCTTTCACCATATGCCTCACTGCAAGGCGGATTCAATCCGCGCAAATACGGGGCGAATGTTCGTAAATCCGGACTGTTGGAGTAAATCATGGGACTGCTCGATTATTACGACCCGGAAGTTGTTTCCGCAATGGGTGAATACGGCGTTTCGCCACAAGCCAAGAATCAGGCAAAGAACAACGCCCTGATGAATGCCGGGTTTGCGATGCTGGCATCCAACGGACTCGGAGCAACGCGCAATCAATCGCTAGGGCGTGCGCTCGGTGCTGGTGGCATGGCAGGTATGCACACCTATAACAGTTCGATTGAGGACGCACAGCAGCAGCAGGCGCGGCAAATGCAACTGGCTGGATCGCTCGAAAAGATGATGCAGCAGCGCAGGCAGCAACAGGCCATGCAGGCAGCACTCGCCAATGAACCTGAAGATGTGCGGCAGGCAGTGCAGGCTGGCGTTCCGTTTCAGGAAATATGGAAACAGCGGAACGAGTCTTACAACCTGTCGCCCGGCGAAAAGAGGTTTTCCGGCGGCCAGGTGGTTGCTGATGGCGGGCCAAAGATTCCTGAAGGGTTCATTGTTGGCCCTGATGGTCAATTGGCCGTTGATCCTGCTTACGATGCGTTCAAAACAAAACTCGCGGAGCGCGGAGCATCCCGTAATTCTTCCGTAGTTCATTTGCCACCGATGGAATCCGAGGAACAGAAGGCGCTCGGAAAAGACTTGGCAGAGCAATACTCAACTATCCAGAAAGGTGGCCTGACGGCATCTGGTTCGCTGAATAACATCAATCGCATGGAATCCCTATTGAAAGGCGTCGAAACCGGAAAACTGACGCCAGCAACAACTGAAATTGCTGCTGTTGCCGATTCTCTCGGAATCAAGATTGATCCAAAGCTGGACCAGAAGCAGGCGGCGCGGGCGCTGTCCAACGAATTGGCGCTCAGGGCCAAAAATCAGGGTGGCGAGAACCTGATGCCGGGTGCAATGTCGGACCCTGACCGAAGATTCCTGGAGTCAATGGTGCCAAGCCTTGCCAATACACCGGGTGGCAATCAGTTGATTCTTGAAACCATGCGCCGCAAGGCAAAGCGCGATATTGAAGTATCTAAACTTGCGCGTGAATATCGGCAGAAGAACAAAACACTGAACGGTTTCTCCGAGGAGCTTTCGGCGTGGTCTGAAAAAAATCCGCTGTTTGATGATTTGGCAAAGTCGGTTCCGCAGCCAGTAAGCGGACCGCCTGCCGGCGCGGTTCGCCTGAAAAGGAATTGATATGGCAACCTATGAAGTCGACGTAAGCGGGAAAACGTATGAAGTAGATGCGCCTGATGAGGCGACGGCATGGGATTGGGCAAATCAGCACCATAACCAAACCATGTCGCCCGCTGAAAACATCGGTTCGCGCCTTGGAAACCTGTACGAAGGCGCCAAGCTTTCCGCGTCTGCACCGTTCATCGGCGGCGGCAATCTGATCGGTGCGGTTCCTGACGAACGGGTTAAGCAGTTCAAGCAGGAAATCAGCGACAACTCGCAGAAGCCGGGCGGTTTTGGCGGTCAGGTGATAGGCGGCGGCGCGGTAACTGCGCCATTGATGGCAATCCCAGGAATGCAAGGCCCGGGCGCTCAAATTGCCTTAGGTGGATTGTATGGCCTGACCTATCCGGCAGAGAACTGGAAAGAGCGCGGATTGAATACGGCCAGCGGTTTGGCGGGTTCTGGCGTTGGTTATGGTCTTGGAAGCCTGCTTAACAAGGCAACCGGCGGATTCCTGACGGCAGCGCAGCAGAAGGCTGCGGCTGAAGCTTCCCGTAATTCCATGCGTGACGCTACGCTGGCCGAAGGGCGTCAGGCGGGCTATGTGATTCCGCGCTCCGAGTATGATCCGGCATTCCTAAGTAATCGACTGGAAAGCATCGGCGGAAAAGCGGCGATCAAGCAGGAAGCGACACACCGCAATCAGGATGTAACCAATAAGCTGGTTCGTGAAACGCTCGGCATTGCCGACGATCAGCCAATATCTTTGAAGTCGCTCGAAGCAATCCGGGCGGATAAGGGAAAGGTTTATCAGGAAGTCGGCAACCTGTCGCCGGTTGCTGCATCTGATCTGGAAGCACTCAAGCAGGCGCGAAGCGATGCTAAAGCATGGTTCAACGCCTATAACCGTTCGGCTGACCCAAGCCAGCTTGCCAAGGCAAAAGAGTATGACGACATTTCCAAGATGCTGGAACAGTCGTTGGAGCAACACGCGGCTAGTGCTGGCAAGGATGAATTGATTCCTGCATTGCGTGAGGCACGCAAGACGATTGCGCAGACTTATACCGTTGAACGGGCGTTGAACAAATCGACTGGCGACGTATCTGCGCCGGTTCTCGGTCGCCTGTACGATAAAAACAAGCCGCTATCAGGTGGCATGGAAACGGTCGGGAAATTCAATTCCGCATTTCCTAAATTCACCGGAGCAGGTGCAAACACTCCGGCGGCTGGCGTCAGCAAATCCGAGGCGATTCTTGGAACAATTCTTGGTGCTGGCGGCGCTGCTGCAACCGGAAGCCCGCTTGGTTTGTTAGCTGCGACGGTTCCTTTACTGGGTCATCCGGCAAGGGCTTTGGCGTTGTCAAAGATACTGCAAACGCCAAAAAAATATCCGGTTGGATTCATTCCACAACTTCCGTCAAGAATTGCGAATACGCTTCCCGTTGCTGGTGCGGCGGGATCGGTAGGACTCCTTAATGACTGACCATAGCCATATTGCCAAGCGTTTCAACTTACGAAAAATCCATATGTATATGACCGCAATAAACGGTGCAATCGCCATTCCTAGAAACACTTGAGAATTCACTAATACCTCTTAATGTCGAAAGATACCGGAGAAACAAATGCCCGTACCTAATACCATTGCAGATTTGGACGTTGTAGCAGCCAACAATTCACCGGCTGGCTCTGATTCAATCGGCACATCCCTTGATGATTATCTTAGATCACACGCCGCAATCATCAAGAAACTATACGCCGATTTGCTTGATGGCACAGTTGATGTTCATACTGCGCTTAGTGCAAACACCGCACTTAGTGCAAACACCGCACTGACTTCTAATGATGGCGTTCCTGCTGGAACGATCATCGACTTCTCTGGAACGACTGCGCCTACTGGATACTTGTCGTGTCCGTTGGTGGCAACGAACATTTCCCGCACGACTTATGCCGCGCTGTTTGCTGCCATTGGAACGACATGGGGCGCGGGCGATGGCTCTACAACGTTCGGGATGCCGTATTTCCCTGAAGGCTATGCAACGGTACAGGCGAATGCAAACGTCGCTACTGCAACAGCCGGACAAGTGATTTCTCATACGCACACGGCCAGTCAGCGTTCTAGTACCGCAGGTGCAGCAAATGATTATACAACTGTCGGCGGGTCGGCGATTGGTCCTGGAAGCGTTTCACTAGCCAGCACGGGCGGCGCTGCCAACTTGGCGGCAGGCGTTAAGGTGATGAAATGCGTCAAGATTTGACCTGAAAATACTTCTACAAAACACTTTAGAAGCACCAGTTAATGCGGCTATAACTGGTATCGTTTTATTGAATTTTGTAGAAGTATCTACTTGATAAATCACATTTCAATCCTTGTGCCGTCTAGCTTTTGCCTGTTGCTGCGGGTTAGAATCGCGCACTCTTCATGTTCGTCGATGAATGTTTGAAACGCATCCCGCAGATCGTTGATATGGGCGCGAAGTTGGTCGCAACGCTCTGCTGTTCCAAGTTCAAGTGCTTCTGCATCAGCAAGGGCCATTTGCAGCCGTTGAATCTCAGCATCCCGGATGGCGGCACCGGCTTGGAAGCCGCGTTGAAAGTCAGATAGTTTTGGCTCAATGTATCTAGTCATTTCACATCCTTCATCAATCGACTCAATTCGTCACAGCAACGCTCGTATAGTCCAACGCTCTGCCTTAGCCAGAAATCCGCATAGATTCCGCAGAATTCGCGCAGCAGTTTCACCTCATCACCACTGACGCCCATGCGCTTAGTCTCTGCATATCGGGTTCGGATGTTGTTCATGACGATACTCATTGCGTGGCACAGGCTCAATACGCCATGATCGTCCTTGTGCGCTGCGGCGATCGTCAGCAGGTTGCGCATATCGACCAGTTCGTCAAAGTGCCGCTCAGTCGCCCATCCGCCAGAGAATGCTTCTGCGATCATCCGCTCGCGCATTTCCAGGTTATCGTTCTGCAATCCGCGATTAATCAGCATCGGCGGCGATACGCGCTTCGGTCGGTAAGTGGATTGTTTTCTCATTCGCTAATCCAGTACCAAGTCACGTCATATCGAGGATCGTGGATCGTTTCGCTTTCAATCGCGCTACATGCCGCCAGTGTTTGCAGATGGCGCCGCACCGCAGACTGAGCAAAGCCGATCTTCTCTGACATCGTCCTGGCGGTATATTTTCCACCAGCAGCCAACGTCTTGATTACATCCGCCCGGAGTTTCTTGCTCTGCTGTTGTGACTTGCGCAGGCATCCGCGATTTGCTTTGTTTTCCTTGCGCTTGATCGTCGCTGGCTTCAGTTCCTGCTTTGGCTTACCGTCGACATATTCAGTGCTGCTTATTTCTTTGAATGATGAAACGAATGGTTTAAGGCCGAATAGGATGGATAGGGTGGTCATTGCCAAAGTCTCCGCACACGCTCCCACTCTTTGCGGTCACAGTCCCATCCTAATGGCCTCCATTCACGGCCATCATCGCGCGCTTCATCATCTCTTTTGAATTCGTCTTCGATGTCACGCTTGATGATTTCCCGCGTGTTTGCCGGCCACTCGTTCCAGTTCGCAATAATCCAGTCTGCGCAATCTGAAACGATGTATGACATTCGACCGATGCAGTAGCGGACTGCTGCGATAACCATCAGATGATCGCGGCCATAGAGTTTTTCAGGATTCATTTTGCTGTGCCTTTTATTGTGTCGACAATGAATCTGGCGCGGCTCTTTGCCCAATCAAAAAACGCATCTGCGCTGCGCACACCTTCATCCCATTCGCGCCAGTTTGCTTTTGCGATGTGCTCAAGATTTTCTATAAGCTCGTCGCGCTGACTTTTGAAATACTCAGCGTTTGATTTCTCGCAAGCCGCCATATCGACCAGGTGCGAGACTTGTTGCTGAAGATTTGCGACCGCGCTTTCCGTTCCGGTATCCGTGGCGATAATCAGCTTCATATCTTCGACTTCTGATTTCAGCGAGTCAATTTCATCTTGTGCAGATATTGAGTCATTGAATAGGCTGGCGCCTTCTAGCTCTTCAATTGAAAATCCAGCGCAAGCATTGATGCAGGCGACGATGCGGCGGGCGTTTGCTTCGAGTTCTTCTGTGCTTGTATGTGCATCTTGCACAAGAGCAGAAAAAATATTTGTTCCTCGTTCGTTGAGCGCAAATACAGTTCGTTTAGATACAAGCCAAGGCTCCGGAGTATGTTGTTCGCTCATTTATCTTGCTCCAAGCAATACCGCATAGCATTAGTATCAGCATGTACATATGCACCATCGCCACGGATTAACAGCGTTGTTACCGGGCCGACCAGATCAACCGTGTAAGCGACTCGGTTGATTGTGAGTTTTGTTCCAGAGGTCATTTGATTTCCAGCCGCGTTGTTCTCGCAAGGTGAGCGCCAGGCACTTCGAAGCCATCCTTGATCGCCGATTTAACGAGATTCTTATCGAGTTGAAACGTCGCAGGAATCTCTCGGAAGTAATCACGAGGAATCAGTGATTCATCATCAACCTGCACTGACTCCGGATTGTTTTTGATGCTTACAGAAAACAACGGACATTCAATCTTCTGAATGCCCGATACCGTCATTCCATTAAGCAGGTATTGCTTAAGATTGGCAGCGCGTTTCTCCAATGCTTTGCGCCGTGCGTAAAGCTGTTCCTCGGCTTCCTTGATCTGCTTTGCGTCAGATTCAAGATTGCGAAACACGGCGGCAACATTCTTTCCTTTTTCGACCAGATCACCGCTTTCTGCTTCTAGCGTGTCGAGAATAGTTTGTTCGTCCAGATCGGTATCGTGCAGTTTGTCGGCTAGTGCGCGATGCTCTGCTGCGAGTATGAATAGGGCTGTCATATTGTTCTCCAATTGCGCCAGCTTGTTACGGCTGGCGCATGCGTTAATCAGAAAGGAATATCGTCGCCACCGAGCGGATCAAATCCGCCGCTGTTTCCAGCTTGGTTTTCGTGGTCATAATCGCTTGCCAATTTTGCTGGTTGGTTTTTCAGCGGGCGATCACGCAAAGATTGCTCCATCTTGGAAAGCGTTGTTGGATGTTGCGCCTTGCTCAAAATTTCGCTGGCCGTGAATCCGTCTTTGTCGAATGGAGCGGAAATGGCTGGCTTCCACGCGGTTCCGCCAGCGGTTTTTTCATACTCTTCCATGTGGATAAGCAGTCCGACCGGCTTGTTCATCAGTTCTTTGAACAGCAGTACTTGCGACTTAACTTTTTGCTTAAGGTCGTTATCGTATTTTTCAACTTCGCCAAGTTCTGCTTTTAGTCCTTTGACGCGTAAGCAAGTCATGATTGCCATCAGCAGGTTGAATCCTTGGAGTTGTTTTCCTTCGTTGTTATGTGTCCAGATCGAAAGGTAATCAGCCGTGGCGCCGGTTTCGGTTTTGAATGACAGATCAACGCCTTTGCTTCCCTTCTTGCTGACAACCTGTTCAGCACGGGTCAGCATTCCGAGATAGCGGCCTTTTTGTTCAATCTTTGAAAACAGTTGGTCAGCTTGTTTTGCTGCATTCGTGTCGAGTGTGTATTCCATGATTCGATTACTCCGTAGTTCAGGCAGCTTCTTGTTGCATGCCGTAATAGTTAAAAATTGCAGCATCGACTGCTGCCAGGTCATTCTCGATCAGTTCGTCATCGAATAGGCCAATAGGTGATTTAACGGTGTCAGCACCGCTATTTCGTGTTGAAAACAGGTAATTTCCGTTTTGAACCATAGTTCGCAAAACGATAGTTACCAGTCCTTCCATAACTATCTTTTCATCAAGCAACTTTCCGATGGTCTTAATCTTTGTCTTACCGAAATCATCGGTGCTGGTGTGGCTCAAGATATAAACTCGTTTATGTTCGGCCAGGCCAGATGCAGCCATAAGCACATCCCAAGCATGGCGAGCGATTTCGTTGTACTTGGCGAACGCCTCGTTTCCTTTTGCAACATCAGTTACCCGGCGCATGAATTCATTTGCTAGCAAATATTGAAAATCGTCAATCACGATTATTTCTTTTCGCGTGCGAGTCATCGCGGCAACTATTTTTTCGCTGTTATCGGTGACAAATACAGAGCCGCCGTCTTTGGTTGCAGGCTTCCATTCTGTTGAACGAAAAGGAAGCGGCTTTTTGACAGCCTGAATTAATAGCGTGTGATCGGGATCGAGATTGCGCAAACTGGTTGATTTTCCAGTTCCACTTTCACCCAATATCATTATTGCGATGCTCATGTTCGTTGCTCCTTAATTCGTTATTCGTGTATTCGCGTGCTGATTTTTAATCCGCAATCAACTCCGGCTCGTCAATCAGTAAATCTGGATGGCTTCCGTAAAACTCTTCAATGCGCACACCGCAGCAATGAGCCAGTAGTGACAGTTCATCGCAGTCAAGCACATCGACCAGCTTTGCGAGCGTTGCGCAAAGAAACTCATATTGCTCAGAATTGCTCATTTGATTTCCTTCAAAGAAGAAACGCGAAAGGCTTTGTTCTGTGGCATCGCCAGTGCAATCGCCTTTGCTTCTGCCTTGTCGTATGCCTTTACATACTCAACCTGGCGGCGGATATTCTGGCCTTCGTTAATCGTCGGCTTTCTGGTCAATTCGACGCGGAATGTCTGACGGCTGGTGACTAGGTGGGAAATGTTCAGCATTTATCGTCTGATTTAATCGATTCGACTACATCTGGCGTTTCTGCAACCATTAACGCAAATCTAGTCATGGTGTCTTGAGCGCGCTTAAATTGCTTCATAGCATCAATCATTTCGTTGCACGATTTTTTTATCTCGCTCCTGAAGTCATAACCAGCAGACAAGTCGTATTCGCTTCCTACATTTGTTTTTGGAATAGCGTCTTTGGCGTAATACTTATCATGCAGCTTTTCGATTTCTGAACGGGTTACTGTTGCGATAAAAACGCCGTTTCCTTGTTCACCAATGATTTTCATAATTGGCCTTCTTTCGCTTTTTCAATTGCCTTATGCATAGCATCTGTTCTTTTGTCATATCCTGGAAGCCATCCAGCAAGAGCTAGAAGATATTTTCCAACCTTGCTGTCTTGATCTTTATCCCAATAGTCATGCGCTGAATCTGCAACGCTTACAGCATCTTCAAGCGCAGATAACAAGTGTCTGTTCTCTTTCCGCAGCGCATCAATCTCTGCCTGCATGTCAGCAATGATCGTGTTTGGCGAGGTCATGCTGCGGCCTTGTGTTCAATGCACAGCAGGCTTTGAATCTTTTCCTCAATGCGCGTGATATTGTTCTGCGCTTCGGCCTGAATACGCTTTTGTTCCTTGCGCAAAACATCAATCTCGGCTTGTGTGTAATTGAAGTTATCAGGAAGATCGTAATTAACCGAAACCTCAACTTCACCAATAAAAATGTATCCGTATTTGCTCATGTCGCAGGCCATCAAATTCAGCTTGAATTCTTCTTCGCCGAAATATGATTTTTCTGCATGAACAAACATCGTTGATTTAATCGTGTGCTTCATATCAACCTCCAGGAATGGAAAGTGCAAGAATCGTGAAACAGACACAGAAGGCCAGCGCACCAATACCGATACTCTCGATAAGGCTGAATCCTTCGCGCTCGTCATTGGCTGCGAAATCGCGGTAATTCTTGAGAATCTGTGGCTGCTCGCGGAGTGAATGCATTTGCGTGTTCATGCTGCCTCCGCATGTTGTTTGCACATTGCAAGCAGTGGCAATTTCCACTGATTCCAAAATTTGGTTGCATGTGAATCCATTTCTTCAATTTCTGAATCATTGAATTCTGACCACTCTGCATGCGTGTAACGCTTGCAACCAAGACGCATGTAGCCATCTGTTATTAAGCAGCTGTAATACAATCCGGTAATTAACAGTGGATCTTTTGTTATTTTTTCTCCATCAATCTTGGCAGAGCTCAGGTCTGCATAGCTCCGGTTGGCACGGCTCAGGTCGGCACGGCTCAGGTCGGTAGATCTCAGGTTGGCAGATCTCAGGTTGGCAGAGCTCAGGTCTATTTCTTCTGAAACTGCTAATGCCAACGCTTCTTTGACCGTCTTTACATCAAACTCGCAAATCGTTGCACCTGTAAATCTGTGTTTGATCGCAATCATGTTTCCCTCTATTAAAAATCCCGCTGGCCCTGAAGGTATGCTTCCGTATTCGCCTAGTAGGCTTTGCTGGTAACTCCGAACTGCCAGCGGGTGCTGCTCGTTGATCGTCCCGGTTACGCGCTTTCCGGGGAACTAAAGCGCCCGGCTTGTAGCCGAGAGTTCCGTTTGCTGCTTTGGTTAAGAAAAAATAATCGCGCCAATGGCAAACCCGAATACCGCACCAGCAATCAAGTGCTCAAAGAACGGCATCTTGATTTCGTCCTGGTAGTAGATTACAGAGAACGGGATGCGCGGATTCGGATCGGTGGTTGCGGTGCGCTGAATCCACTTGTCTTGCGGGATTGCTGCGCCAAATCTCGGCTTGTTGGTCATGGTCATTCCCTCGTTATTCGGCGTTACGTTCGTCAATGCACTCGGCCTTGCTGCAATTCCCGCTGGCCTTCAAATAGGCGTACAGCGCAGTCGTTGCATCGGTCTGGTTTCCTGCGACCACAACTTCCTGCTTTTCGCCCACCTGGAAGACGTATTCATGTCCAGCTCCAAAGAACGCTGGCGTTGCCTTTGCTACTTGTTGCTTGGTCATGTCGGCCTCCGCTTTATTGCTGACAGATAATTCCTACTAATTCATGCTGGTTTTGCTACTCCACTGCGGCTGCATCGAACTTGTGTTGCTAGAGTCTCTGCCCGGCATTACCGGCTGCGGCTGGTGGTTTGCTGCTAGTAAATAAAGTCCCTCTGTGTTGAGTTGCCTACCCATCGTTGCAGGGCTGCATTGACTCCGGCCAGATGCCTTTGGGACTTTATTTACTTGCGGCGCTGCTGGCGAAGTTGGTAGGTTGCGGCGTGCGGATATTTGATCTGCGAGACAAACTCGACCGCCTTCATGGCCTGTTCCATGCGTGCATCTTGTTCGGCGCGATCATTGGCGATTGCCAGGGATTCGATCTCGGCTAGGCGTTGTTCTGTCATCTCGTTCTCCGCTCGTTTTTGTGTTCCGATGACTGAATCTTAGCTAACTAAGCACATTGCGTCAATAGATTTTGAGTTGTCTAAGAAAATAATTTATACTTGCGCCATACCGCCTGGTAAGCGGTGTGTCACTCGGCAGGGCTAGAAGAAAGTTCTAGCCGCGCTTTCAGTTTCCGAGTGGCTGAATGCGTGACCAAGCTGCCGAGGATGCAAAAGCTACTAAAGCCCCTGTCAGCCAAAAGCTCTCGGGGGCTTTTTCTTGGTCACGTACCCGCAAGTGACGCGTCAGATAGGGGCTTGAATGGGCCGGCTGCACTCCCGGATACACCGACCATGCGGAATGACCCTGCATGCGAGTCGTGCGAACTGTAAGCGAGGTATCGCAGTAGCGTCCTGGGCCAAGTGGTCAGACAGCCAGGATGTGAATCAATCGCTTGGTCTTGCCGCGCTTGGCTACCCTGATTCTAGGGATGTGGAGCAAGGGATCATAGGGAAACTTCCCGCTATGACCCTTGGGGAACCTATGGAGAAATGAAGATGAAAATATTGCTCAATGTCCCGTTTGACGAACGCGACGAAGCAAAGAAGCTCGGTTGAGCATACTAAAGAAAAAGTTTTTAGTTGGCTTGCGCACATGGTCTTAGTGCGCTAAGATAACGACATGGATGCAAACAAAATTATCGACTCGCTTGGCGGCACATCTGCTGTGGCAGAGATGACCGGCGTTACAACTGGCGCAGTGTCGCAATGGCGCACTTCTGAAAACGGAGTTCCGTGGCACTGGCTCAAGTTCTTCGCGCAAATCAGGCCGGATGTAGTTGATCCGGAGTCGGTCAAGTCTAAGGAATCGGCCTGATGCTAACCGTGTCTCCCTCCCCCGGACGAAATGCCGGGTTTCGCCCACTGAGCCTTCGGGTTCGTGGGCTTTTTTATTCCATCGGTGAGCGCATGACGCGCTTGGGATTGAAAGCTAAAGACAGGGAGTGACAGGAAATGACCGCTATCGGCTGGCTTCTTCTCGCAATGCTCTGGGCTGCAATCAGCATTGAAGTAACGCTATGGATATGCCCGCGCATCTTCCGCTACATGCCGCAGGATGACGAATGACCGAGGCAATCACCATCCTGCAATCAGTCGTCATCTATGCAGGCGATCTAATGCTTTGTATCGGTGCGCTGGTGTTTCTTTGGCTTGTGTTTATGGAAGACGGTCTATGACCTACTCAGCAGAACCTGGACACGTCGAGTCATTCCGCGACGCTACAGACAACCACGAAAAGATGCGCGGATCAATGTTCATAACTTTCCGCTGCCCGGATTGCGGACAGTCGAAGTCGATCAAAGGCCGGAAGTCTCGCGGGTGGAAGGCTGGATTCCGTTGTTCCGATTGTCACAAGGAGAGGTCTGCTGCCAAAAGTGCAGGCGCAAAAACGGCAGCGTCGTCGGTGCGCTAACACCTCGGCTGCCGTCCATATAGCGGAGTAAGTATGACTGATAACGCATTTTATCGCAAACAAGGAGGCCGTCATGGGTGGATATGATGACTTTCTTAAATCAAAGGCACACGAAGGCGCGGAACATGGTTTCGAACCATTATTTATGCCGTCTGGACTCAAGGATTTTCAGGCCGCAATGGTTGAGTGGGCTGTTCGTAAAGGACGTGCCGCAATGTTTGAGGATTGCGGAATGGGAAAGACGTTTCAGAGCCTTGTATGGGCGCAAAACGTCGCACAACACACTAATAAGCCGGTATTGATCCTTACCCCGCTGGCGGTTGCACAGCAGACCGTAAGGGAAGGCGAAAAGTTCGACATTGATGTTCGTAGGTCGCATGACGGGAAAGTTGCTGGCGACATCGTTGTAACCAACTATCAGCGACTTCATGAGTTTGATGCAAGCCTGTTCGGTGGCGTTGTCTGCGATGAGTCTTCAATTCTGAAGAACTTTGACGGCGCGTTCAAAGCAGAGATAACTGAGTTCATGCGCAAAGTTCCATATCGCTTGCTCTGCACCGCAACGGCAGCACCGAATGACTACATCGAGCTAGGAACGTCATCTGAGGCGCTTGGCTATATGGGTTTCATGGATATGCTCAATCGTTTCTTCAAAAACGATCTGAACAATTCAGCGATTCGCAGGAATTACGGAGAAGCCCCTAAGTGGCGATTCAAAGGACATGCAGAACTGCCGTTTTGGCGCTGGGTTTGTTCATGGGCTAGGGCCATGCGCAAACCGTCAGACATTGGATTCAACGATAGCGAGTACATCCTTCCTGCTTTGATTGAGCGCGAACATCTTGTCTGCTCCGCATTCAGGCCGGATGGAATGTTGTTTGAGTCTCCGGCAACTACTCTTCCTGAGCAGCGCCAAGAGCAGAAGGCAACCATTAAAGAGCGTTGCGAAATGGTCGCTCGGCTTGTCGATCATGGAAAGCCCGCTCTCGTATGGTGCCACCTTGATGAAGAGGGAGACACGCTTGAGAAGATTATTCCAGGCGCCGTTCAGATCAGCGGAAAAAACAAGGACGAAGTAAAAGAAGAGAGGTTCCTTGCATTCTCCGACAAACAGATCCGCGTCCTTATTACGAAGCCAAAAATTGGCGCTCTAGGACTAAATTTTCAGCACTGCTCGCACATTACATATTTCCCGTCTCATTCGTATGAGTCTTATTATCAGGCCGTTAGGCGGTGCTGGCGATTTGGACAACAGAACGACGTGACGGTGGATGTTATCCACACGGAAGGCCAGCGCAAGGTTCTTGAAAACCTGAACCGAAAAGCTGTTGCCGCGCAGAGCATGTTTGCAAACCTTGTCGCTGAGATGAATAACGCGATGAGCATTGATCGCATCAACGATCACACCAAAAAAATTGAGGTTCCATCATGGCTATGAATGTCAAAGACCAAGTTATCACCGAAAACTATGCGGCGTTCAATGGCGATTGCGTCGAGGTAATGAAGGCGCTCCCTAGCGACTCTATTCACTTGTCTGTTTATTCTCCTCCATTCGGTGGCCTGTATAACTACAGCAGTGACGAACGCGACATGTCTAATTGTCGTGATTACAAACAATTTTTTGAGCACTACGCCTACGTTGTAAAAGAGATTGCACGACTTACTGTTAGCGGTCGTTGTTCGGCTGTTCATTGTATGGATGTTCCTAACGGAAATTGCCAATTCAGTTCATATACTGATTTCCCCGGAGACATTATCCGGCTTCACGAAAAAGAAGGTTTCGATTTTGTCGCACGTCACGCGATCTGGAAAGAACCGCTAGGCGTTCGTCGCCGCACGATGCAAAAGAACCTTGCTCACATGACAGCAGTTGAGGATTCAATCGAGTGTGGCGTTGCATCTGCTGATTACCTTCTTGTTTTCCGCAAGCGTGGAGAAAATAAGGTAAAGGTTGCAAACCCTGTAGGGTTCCTTGAATACGCTGGCGACGATTCAAAGATGCCTAGCGAAACACGCGCCATGCGCGGATATGAAGGCGACCAAAAGAAGAACATTTTTAGCCATTGGATTTGGCGTCGTTACGCTTCTTCTATTTGGGATGATATTCGACTTGAACGGGTGTTGCCATACGAAGAATCAAAAGACGATGACGACGAAAAGCATGTACATCCGTTGCAGCTTGACGTTATTGACCGCGTAATTCAGATGCGCAGCAATCCTGGAGAAACTGTATTTACTCCATTTATGGGCGTCGGAAGTGAGGTTTATTCAGCCGTCAGAATGGGAAGAAAAGGAATTGGGGCAGAATTAAAATCATCGTATTTCAAGCAGGCCGTTCGTAATCTCGAATCGGCGTTGCATGAAAGAGAAGAAAGCATTGAGCAGAAAGATTTGTTCTCTTTAGACGCTGCGTAAATGTCAATGACTGAAAACAAATCACTTTGGCAAGTAGCAAATAGCCAGGCCAAGCAGGTCGCCAAGCTGAATAACCAGCAAGCGAAGTCACGCCAGGTAGTGCTGCTGTGCAAGACGCTGAAACGTGCGCTGAAAGGTGGCGCTTGATGCCCCGTATCAGAACAATAAAACCAGACTTCTTCCGGCATGAATTGCTGCAAGACCTTGAGATTGCATACCCCGGAATGTACCTGATGATGGTATTCGAGGCACTGTGGGGCCACTGTGACAGTAAGGGGCGTTTTGAGTGGAAGCCGCGCACACTGAAGCTGGACATTCTCCCGTTCCTTCCGTTCGACATGGCGACAACACTCGGCATTCTCGAAGATGCCGGAATGCTGCACAAGTACGCGGTCGACGGCAAAGAGTACGGCGTAATTCATACGTTCGAGAAGCATCAACGACTTTCCGGGAAAGAACTTACAGAAGGAGAGAAGCATCCGGCTCCATATGTATACGACACAGAAAGCATCTGTGAAACAACGGTGAAGCAATCGGGAAGCGTTGAAGAAATACCAGAATCCCAGGAAGGGAAGGGAAGGGAAGGGAAAGGAAAGGAAAAAAACACACCGCAAAATTCTTCACCGCCTGACGGCGATGTGTGTGTGTCTGAAATCGTTCCTGCTCCAGCAAA
>OFRG01000186.1_pt1 | contig 26950 bp, 28 predicted proteins | sample 1543071 | NCBI WGS metagenome assembly OFRG01 (sample SAMN07774222, study PRJEB24372) | wastewater metagenome | isolation source: WWTP Verbania (Effluent) | place: Italy: Verbania | collected 2015-12
CTTTAAAGGGCGTTGTCGTCTCAGACAAGATGCAGAAAACTGTGGTTGTCTTAGTGGAACGCTTTGTGAAGCACCCAAAGTACGGAAAATTCATGCGCAAGAGCAAGAAGTATAAAGCGCATGATGAAAAAGGGGAGTACCACACGGGAGACAAGGTCAGCATTGAAGAGACACGCCCGCTTTCACGCGACAAAAGTTTTCGAGTAACAGGAAAAATATAGAAAAAATATAACTGTATGATTCAAGACCGCAGCATTGTTAAAATAGCAGACAACACCGGCGCAAAGATCGGGCGTATCTTCAAAGTACTTGGAGGCTCAAAGCGACGCTACGCTGGCTTGGGTGACCTTGTCGTACTTTCTGTCCAAACAGCAGAGCCACGAAAGGGTGTGAAGAAAAAGGAAGTTCACCGCGCCGTTGTTGTTCGCCAGCGCAATCCTTTCCGTCGCAAAGACGGTTCCTACATTCGTTTTGACGAGAATGCCGTCGTGCTCATAGAAAAAGGAAAGAAGGACCCAAAGGGTGCTCGTATCTTCGGACCGATTCCTCGCGAGCTCGCAGAAAAGGGCTATCAGAAAATCGTCTCTTTGGCACCAGAAGTCGTATAATATTTTATAATATGAAAATCAAAAAAGGCGACACAGTACAAATACTCTCTGGAAAAGACCGCGGCAAGACAGCCCCAGTCATCCACGCATATCCAAAACTCGACCGAGTGTTGGTGGATGGTGTAAATGTTCAGAAAAAACACCAGAGACAGCGCGGGCAGGGGAAAAAGGGCCAGATTATTGAAAAGGCGCTTTCTATCCACGTATCAAATGTGGCCTTGATTGATCCAAAAAGCAAGAAGCCTGCTCGCATTGGAATGAAAATGGTAGGGGAGAAGAAGGTGCGAGTAAGCAAAAAGACGAGCATGGAGTTTTAGTATTAGGATATAGATACACCTATGAAATCAGTGAAAGAAAAACAGAATACTGCATTTGATGCCCTGAAGGCAGATTTCGGATACAAAAACCGATTGCAAGCTCCGCGCCTCACAAAGGTAGTAATTTCTGTCGGCACAGGAAAAGCAAAGGACCCGAAGAAGAACGACCTCGTCCGAGACCGTCTCGCCAAAATTACTGGCCAGCGACCAGCTATCCGAGGCGCCAAGAAATCTGTCGCCTCTTTCAAGGTACGACAGGGTGATCCTATCGGCGTCATGGTGACTCTCCGTGGCGAGCGCATGATCAAGTTCTTGGATAAACTCATCAACATTGCCATCCCTCGCATGAAGGACTTTCGTGGTCTCGAGCGCAACAGCGTGGACGAAATGGGCAACTACACTTTCGGTATTAAAGAGCACTCTATCTTTACTGAAGCAGCCGAAGAAGATTTGAAGGATGTCTTTAGCCTCGCCGTGACTGTGGTCACTACCGCGCACAGCAAAAAAGAAGCGCAGACCTTCCTTGAGCTCATCGGTGTTCCATTTAAAAAAGTAACAGCATAACTTTCTGTTTTCTTAAGCACTGAGTCGCAAAAGTCCCGTCTCTGGGGCTTTTGTCATTCGGCCCTCTCTCGTGTATCATGAGCGTACTATGAACCCAAAGAATATCCGTAATTTCAGCATTATTGCCCATATCGACCACGGAAAATCCACCCTTGCGGACCGGATGCTTGAGATCACTGGCACCATCGAAAAACGCAAAATGAAGGACCAGGTGCTGGACTCTATGGACCTCGAGCGCGAGCGTGGTATCACCATCAAGATGCAGCCAGTACGAATGGAGTACTCTCACGGGGGGGAGAAGTACATTTTGAATCTCATCGACACTCCTGGGCACATCGACTTCTCCTATGAGGTTTCTCGCGCTCTCAAGGCCGTAGAAGGCTCTATACTCCTCGTAGATGCGACCCAAGGGGTGCAGGCGCAAACACTCACCACTCTTCGTATGGCACGCGACCTCGGCGCGGTGATTATTCCCGTCGTATCAAAAGTAGACTCGCCACTCGCGCGAGTGGAAGAGGTGAAAGAAGAGCTTGCGGAGCTTCTCCAAGTGCCTGTGGAAAGCGTACTCGGAGTATCGGGGCGGACTGGAGATGGGGTGGCCGAGCTTTTGGCGGCAGTCATCGAGCGGGTGCCAGCTCCAGAAATTTCAAACTCATCTTCGGCACGCGCGCTTATTTTCGACTTTGGATATTCAAATCATCGTGGGGTCGTGGTGTACGTGCGCGTCTTCGATGGAAGTATAGAAAAGGGAGACTCACTCCTCTTTGTTGCCGCAGACAAAAAATTCCAAGCCATCGAAACAGGGATCTTTCACCCCGCTGAAGTATCTATGCCGGAGCTCTCTCAGGGTGAAATCGGATACATTGTTACGGGTGTGAAAGAGCCAGGTATCGCGTCGGTGGGAGATACCATCACCTCTACACGCCAGCCACTCGAGGCCCTCCCGGGCTACCAGCTCGCCATGCCGGTGGTGTGGGCATCGGTCTACCCCGAAAGCCAAGACGACTTCATGCTCTTAAAGCAGGCACTCTTTCGACTCAAGCTTTCTGACGCCTCTCTCTCTTTTGAGGAAGAATCTTCCGGGACGCTCGGACGCGGATTTCGATGCGGATTCTTGGGAATGCTCCACCTCGAAATTATTATTGAGCGGCTCAAGCGTGAATTTAAACTCACGCTCATTGTCGCCTCACCGACCATCACGTACGAAGCAGAATTTCCAAACGGAGAACGAAAGAAAATTTACTCGCCGTCACTTTTTCCAGACCATGGTTCGTACACTGCCGTTTACGAACCATGGGTGGCTGTTAAAATTATCACCCCACCAAAGTATGCTGGGGAAGTGCTTTCTATTCTCCACGAACATGAAGCCGAGATGGGCGGCTCAGAAATGTTTGGTGATAATCGCACCTCACTCGATATTAAAATGCCACTTCGCGAGCTCATGCGTAATTTTTTCGACCGCTTGAAGAGCATCACTTCGGGGTATGCCTCGCTCTCTTACGAGCTCGAAGACATGCGACTCGCTGATGTGGCACGCCTCGACATCCTTGTGGCAGGAGAGCTTTTCCCCGCATTCACACGTGTCGTCGCCCGCCGGCGAGTGGAAGAGGAAGCTGAAGAAGCCGTCGAGAAGCTTCGTGGCGTCCTCCCTCGCCAACTCTTCGCGGTAAAGATCCAGGCTCAAGCTCTGGGCCGCATCATCGCCAGCCGCGAGCTCTCTGCTCTCCGAAAAGACGTGACAGGATACCTGTACGGAGGCGACATTACCCGAAAGATGAAACTCCTCGAAAAACAAAAGAAGGGAAAGAAACGCATGAAAGCGACCGGGAAGGTCAACATCCCACACGAAGTCTTTTTGAAAATGGTGAAAGGCTAGAAAAAGATCGGCATGTAGAGAAGGAGCATCGAAACAATCACGAAGACGCTCAAGGCGACCCATGCAGTGTGAATATATTTCTTTCCTTTTTTGCTCCAGAGCATATGTTGTTGTATCATACCATAAAGGCTCTACGAATCAATGCGTGAATTTCAAGGAAAAAAGAATACTCGTCGGCGGCTCTACTCCCGCCCAGTTTTGCTCATCCTGGTGCTTTTTCTTGCTGTCCTTCTTCACGGGGTGTGGGGAGCGTACCAAAAAATGGAATTTGCAAAGAAAAAAGCAGACGAAGCCACACGAGATTTACAAAGCCTTCAAGCGCGGGCCGGGGTGCTCTCTGCACAGGTGACACGCGACAATACTCCCCAGGGAAAAGAAGAAGAGCTCCGAGAGAAATTTATGGTGGGGGAGCCGGGCGAAGGAGTCATCTTCCTCGTCGATCCGCGTGAGGCGACAAGCACCGACGACGCGACGAAAAAGAAAAGTCTTTGGACTAGATTTCTTGAACTTTTTTAGTAGAATAACAGTGCGAGCGGGATTAGTTTAGTGGCATGACATCTGCTTCCCAAGCAGAGGACGCGAGTTCGATTCTCGCATCCCGCACCAAATCTAAAATGTCTTCAGAGGTTTTGACTGGATTATTTGATCCACCTCTTCATAGCCCGTAGGGAAGGCGAAATTGTATCGCGCGGGGAGAGCGAAAACATATTTTGTATTGCGCCCCATTTCGCTCGGCCCAATCGGAGCGGCACCGATATGGAATTCATCTTTTTGGAGGGAACTCCACTGGTCGAGAGTAAAGACCATTATGGGAATGTCTTGATAGCTACCCGCCCCACTCCACTTTGGGTTGTGAATAGAAAGCACGGGCCCCGTGGCAAACGCCACTTCGCCAAGCTGGTCATTTGCGGCATTGCCTGTCCACTTATCAGTGCTTACTGTGTAGCCTTCCCACGTCTTCGGAAGAGTTACCGCAAAACCATACTGCACGTTTCGATATTCGATGCTCGATGAAGTCGGGGTAGGGAGCGGGGGAGCCTGGTCAACCGTTTGGTCTGGAGGAAGTGCCTCTTTTCCCATTAAAAAATATCCTGCGGTGATAATTAGAATAACGACAACAATCCCTACGATTATTTTTTTGTTCATAACGGAAACGGTGGGATTTGAACCCACGGTGGGGTTACCCCCACGCCGCATTTCGAGTGCGGTGCCTTCGACCACTCAGCCACGTTTCCAGCCCCCTCAATTTACCATATTCAAAGCTTCCAGAGAAGGAGCTGCGATTCACCATTTATACAAGCCTCATTATCAAAATTCTTGTTAATCATCTCTTGTTCTGATGCCGGAGGGATGATGTTATTATTACTGTAGTCACCTTGCACTCCTGCATATATTCCCGCGGTGACGATACATCCAGAGCGACTCATGTCTACGGCCCAATAATTGTAGTCGTACCTTCCACCCCACGGGGTCACTTTCGGCCAGGGGAGATACGGGCCACGCCATCGCGCCGCCACGATATCCTGCCAGTCTGTTGGACAGTGCGAGCAATCTGTCCCGGAAAAATCGTACGGTGCGGGCACAGTCGCTCCGGCATCGATGTCTGGATTCCAGGGGAGAGATCGCTCAAACCCAGGGTCCCAGCCGCGACTCACGTCAGGAGGATAAAACCCCATGTCATCGAAATAGAGCTCGGCAGCTTTTGTCATCTCTTTTTGTGTTAATCCAGCCTTTGTGACAAGAGCCTTCTGGCGAGCACTTGTTACACTCGCGTATACCACAGTAGAGAGGAGGGCGATAATGCTCATCACCACCAAGAGCTCCATGAGAGTAAAGGCTCGCACCTTCTTTTCTAAAGATGCCCAACCTTTGCGGGTAAATAATGCGCGAAGATGTGCGGAGAAATCCGACATGAATTTATTATACCAGATTCTTTGATTTTTCTGGAAAAAGTGATATATTTCTTGTGTCAGCAGGCCCTATCGTCTATCGGTTAGGACACAAGCTTTTCAAGCTTGGAAGCGGGGTTCGACTCCCCGTAGGGTCACAAAACGAAGCTTATGTACATAAAAGCCAAGGTCACTGCCGACGCAAAGAAGGAAGTCCTCGGGCAGGTAGCCCCAGATCACTTTAAAATCTCTGTGCGCGAGCCAGCCAAGCAAAACCTCGCCAATACCCGGGTCATAGATTTACTCGCTGGGCATTTTTCTATACCTCGCGGAAAAGTACGACTCATCTCAGGGCACCACTCGCCGTCGAAACTCTTTTCAGTGGATATTGAAAAAAAATGACATGAGGAGTAGTATGGAAGTATGAACATCACTATTAAAACAACAAATATAGATTTGACAGAAGCAATAAAATCTTATGTTGAAAAACGTCTCGGCGCTTTTACAAAACACAATCCGAGCGTAAGTGAAGATGACCGGGCGGAGGTGGAAGTGGGGAAGACCACCGAACATCATCACTCGGGAGAAATATTCCGAGCCGAAACAGTACTCCACATGAATGGCAAAAAAATTGTTGCCACTTCAGAAAAAGAAGATCTTTACGCCGCTATCGACGAGATGAAAGACAAGCTTGAGAGGGAAGTGCGCGGAGGGAAAGAAAAGAAACGAACACTTTGGAAACGAGGTGCTGGTACGATAAAGAAAATTTTACGAAGACCTTAACGAGTTCCATGAACCCCACGCCTCAAACCTCTCGCCTTCAAGAATTTCTTGAACCACTTTTCAAAAAACTTGAACATCGCGAAGTAATGATTTGGATTGCCTTTTTCTTTTTTTCATTTTCTTCTGTCGGTTTTATTCTCCACTACATCTACTCGTTTGAGGATGAGACCGATCGATACAGCGAAGCCCTTACCTCCTCGGGGAAGTACCATGCTGAATATGGCGACCTCCTCGAAGAGGCTACCGCATCCCCCGAGAAAAATCTTCAAAAGACATCTCCTTCTTCCCCTCAGGCACAACACGAAGGAGTCTGAACTCACCCTCGCGAATTTCTGCGTCTGTAATACGCACACGAATACGTTTTTCTGCTGACGTATAAAAGAAATAAGCTCCGGGCCAAACATCAAATGCTCGGATTTTTCGAAGATTCTCGAGCGGGTCAGAAGCGAGATCAATCAGCCCATCTTCTTTTGTGATTTTCTTACAGAAAGTTGCGTGCGTATGATCTTGTGGCGCGGGAGTAATCTTTCCAGAAATCCACTCAGGAATGACCTCGGCCAAAAGCTCGCCACCAAAGTGTGCCAGGTCACTTTCAAGCTCTGAGCCTCGCGGAGGATTGCTTGTGAAATCTTTTATCACTCGCTCTCTCTGTGCCACGATGGGCCCATGATCCATCTCTTCATCTATCTGCATAATCGTCACTCCAGTTTTCTCTTCACTCAAAATCGCAGACTGCACCGGCGAAGCTCCACGAAGACGGGGCAGCAGAGATGGGTGCACGTTGAGTGTGCCATGCTCTGAAAAATCGAGAACATTTTTGGGAATTATTTTTCCATACGCAGCGACGACAAAAAGGTCCCAGTTTTGTTTTTTTAATTCGTTTAGAAATTCTTCATTCAATTTTTCCGGCTGAAGTATTGAGATCTTTCGCGCTTCTGCCCACACCTTCACCGGCGGCGGGGTGAGTGTGAGTCCTCGTCCCTGGGGTTTGTCGGGAGCGGTGATTACCAAAGAAGGAAGAAGATTTTTTTTCTCAAGCTCCTCAAGCACACCCACAGCAAAATCCGGAGTACCGAAGAAAACGAATTGTATTTTATTTTCACTCATTATTTTTTTACCTTCACTGTCTTTACTTTTTCTGGAGGCAAGTCTTCTATGTCGATAGCGGTATCAACAAACAGCACGCCGTTTAAGTGATCTGTCTCGTGCTGGAATACTTGAGCGAGGAGACCTGAGCCACCCATTTCAAAAAGCTTTCCTGTCTCATCATAGGCTCGTACCCGCGCTTTTTCTGCACGAGACACTTTTCCGTAAAGCCATCGCACAGAGAGACAGCCTTCGGGCATGTATTTCCTCTTTTTCGAAATTTTTAAAATTTCCGGGTTGATGAACACCATGTCAGAGTACTTTTCTTTCCCCTTTTTCTTTCCCGCCTGCATCTCGAGCTCGAGCTCCTCTTCGTTCTCGATTCCATCTTTTATTGCAAAGAGTCGGCGAGAAACGACAAAGATACGATAGGGAGCACCAATCTGGGGAGCAGCAATAGCCACGCCATCGCCCTGCTCTACGAGAGCTTGGCGCATCTTCTTGACTATTTCCTTAATCTTTGGTTTACTGATGTCAGACAAAGGAACGTCTTTGGCAATGCCGCGAAGGACCGGATTTTCTTTTTGGACTATACTAATCATACAGATGATTGTATGGGAAAATCACAGAAATGTGAAGCTTGAGGAGCACATTATGCATGACAGCAAACTACACGATGGCGAACTAGTAGGCGAGGAAACTCGCAAAAAGGGAAAGCGGAGGGGTGTGGAAATTATCCTCCCACCACGGAGAATTATCTCCGCAGACACCCCGGAGGATGACGACCCCCCGCCAGCACCACGTCACAACTACCAAGAAGACTGAGGCCCCTGACCATGAACGCACTAACAGACGAATGCAATTACGGGAATCCTGACTTCAATACTCTGGTAGCCACCGGTGGTGGCAGTACTGAGCCTCCACATGAAGTTCCCGGCACCGACAGCACATACACCCCCGAAGATGGCGAGGACGATGGGGGAGTCGAAAGCTGGGTGGAGTTCAAAAGAAACCGAGGCTCTCGGGAACAGAACCCTTCAGAAGTTCAAGACGAAGGGGAAGCATTACTCCAAGGACAAGGATTTGTTGTATTTCATGATGTTGTGCAGACACTCGCACGACACGCCACATCTTGAGGTAATCCAGCAGGGAAGGAAGGGTGCTCGGGGAGGAGAAATCCTCCCCACTTTTATTTTATACGAACGTCGCACAATGTATCTTTTACGACATTAGGCTGTAGAAGAAATGCCGGGGGCTAGACCGGCACGATAAGTCCTTTGATATGCTTCCAGACTATATCTACCCAAATATTATTCCATAGATATGAAAGTACTGGCGAGAAATAATTCTTGAAGAGCGAAATAATCATATCCTTCCCTGCAACGAAGAAATTTTTTATTTCTGCATGCGAATCAATAAATCCTCGAACATCGATTTTAAAATACCACATGAGCCCGGAAAAAATTATAAACAAACCAATGAGGCTCAAAAATCCGCCATTTCGGCTTTGACGATAATCCCTCTTGTGTTTGTAATAAGACATTTTGATTGGCTTCCCAAATTACTACAATTACAAATATGCTTCTGGGTCCAAGTAGGCATTCACCGGCGCAATCGGGATCACAGCATTCTTGCAGTAACGACTATTTGAGTATTTCATAATCTCGACAGCGTCTGAAGCGTAGACTCCAAAGTGCAGATGCGGACCAGTAGCGTAGCCCGTCTTACCACTGTAACCAATAAGATCACCGCGAGCGACCTGTTGGCCAGCCGCTGCTTTTATAATATCAAGATGGGCGTAGAGTGTCGAAAGTCCATTTGGGTGCTTTATGAGAACCCACTTTCCATATGAAAAACATCCGGAAACTTCATCGGTGTTGCCTGTTGCTGTGATCGTGCCATCCGCAGCAGAATATACTTTTGTCCCGCGCGGTGCCGCAAGGTCGAGGCCGTTGTGAGTCCCCGACACATAGAGCCGCACCGAGTCTGCGGTGCGCCCAAAACGTTGAGTGACCTTCATATCATCAAGCGGAGCAGAAAGAACATGCGAGCCGGGTGTAGGAAAACTTTTCGGGTCGACTTGCTGTTTTATCTGTGCAGCAAAATCTTCAAGCTCTTTTTCAAAGAGTTTCTTTCGAGCTTCAGCATCGGCAAGTACTTTTTTATAGTTTGATTCTTTGTTCTTCGTTTCGACGAGAAGAGAATTTTGAGATTTCTTTTCCTCGTCCAGGATAGATTTTTGGTCAGCGAGTTGCGCTTCGAGAGAACGCAACTTTTGCTGTTCTTTCTCAAGGTCGCTTTTCTTTGCAAACATCTTCTCTTTTGCTATATGAAGCTGCTCAATTTGAGTATGAATTTCACGATTTATATTCTGAAAATCACCGATCTCGGCGAGCGCATCGGAGATATTATCGTGAGCAAATATGATCTCTGCAAAAGACCGGCTCCCAGCTTCGTCCATACTGCGCAAAATACCCGCCACTTCAGCGCGCTCTCTCTCAATTTCCTTTTCGGAAGCGCTAATGTCGACATTAGTCTGCGCAATATTGGACTGCGCATCTTCTGCTTTTGTACTTGTAAGATTAATTTCTGCCCCCAGCTTTCGGCGGTTGAGATCGATGGTTTGTATGGCACTTTTAAGAGAACTCGAGGTTTCCTGAGTCTTGGAAAGCTCTGCTTTGTATGCCGCAATTTCTTTTTCAATCTGCTCGATGTCTAAGCTTCTTTGAGATATCTTTTGCTGAAGATCGTCTGCCGGGGCGGCAAACACCAAAGGCGCGGCAAAGACAACCAAAATCGCACCCATAAGAAGATAATAAAGAGACTTTTGTGACATAGGACTAGGAATCTAAACTTAAGACGGCGAGGGCTTTTTCAAGGCGGCGAAGAGTGACATCTTTACCAATAACAGAGGCAACAGTGAAAGGGTCGGGAGATTTGTCGCGACCGGTGAGAGAGTAGCGCATGGGCCAGAGAACATTCCCGCGTCCCTCAGTGGTGGCATAGTCCCAGAGAGCACTCTTGGTTGCCTCCGCTGTGAAACTTGCTGCTTCTGGAGGGATATTTGACAATGTTTCTATTACGTGTTTTAAATGCCTTTTTGAGTTATCCACACCCCCCCCTTCAGGAGATGCTTTTTGCGGTAAAATCTTTGTTCTGTCAAGCTTGGGATCTTCGAAAAAATATTCTACCTCTCCATCAGCAGCAAGATTGACTACATCTCCAAACGTATGAATCCGCTCCATCAGCACTGGCACTGCCCGCTGAAAGACTTCCCTTTCTTTCTTTGCGAGTTCTTTTATATGGGGTGGCAGGAACATCTCAATCCCCTCTTCCCTCTCCTCCAACGAGAGTTTTAAGAGATGTTCACGATTAAACCAATTGAGTTTTTCTTTATCAAAAATTGCTCCACCTTTTTGAATTTTTTCGAGAGAAAATTGCTGGGCAATTTCATCGGAAGAAAAAACTTCTTGTTCACTCCCTGGATTCCAGCCGAGGAGGGCGAGGTAGTTGATGAGGGCTTCTGAAAGGTATCCTTCATTTCTATACTCAGTAAGAGCTACCGCCCCATGCCGCTTGGAAAGTTTCGTACGATCGGGAGCGAGAATAAGCGGGATATGTGCATACTCTGGTCGTGGTGCACCGAGAGCCTCCTGAATGAGAATTTGCCGCGGTGTGTTGGAGATATGGTCTTCCCCGCGGATGATGTGCGTCACGTTCATTTCGAAATCATCTACCACAACAGCAAAGTGATAGAGTGGACTTTCTAAATCTTTCGCAATAACAAAATCTCCGAGCTCGGTAGTATCAAACTCGATGTCGCCTCGAATGATGTCGAGAAAAATAATTTTCTTTCCGGGATTCCTGAAACGAATCACTTCCGATCTTTTTTCTTTTCCATCCCCTTCTTCATCTGTCTTTTCTTCTTTCGAAACATAAGCCACGTCAGAAGAAAGAAGGTGCTCGAGATGTTTTTTATATACCTCTCCCCTCTCCGACTGCCGGTAGAACTCATCAAAAGAAATACCAAGCCACTTGAGGCCTTCGAGAATATTTTCTTCGTATTCTTTTTTTGATCGCTCTTTGTCTGTATCTTCAATACGGAGAATAAACTTGCCGCCAAAGTGGCGAGCAAAGAGTGCGTTAAAAAGCCCCGTGCGGGCGGTGCCGATGTGAAGATTGCCTGTAGGAGAAGGGGCCAGGCGGACGATAATAGGTTTATTGTTCGTGTTCATAAGCAATGCGTAATAATTCTTTTGCAATCTTCTCTGCGGCGGTGGTATTGTGCTCACCAAATTTTTTTGCCGCCGTTTCCATCTTTACTCGCATGTCTTTGTGATCCAAGATGCGATCTACTTCTGCGGCGAGAAGACGCGGGGTAAGATTGGCCTCCTCCACGACGAGAGCCGCGCCGGCACGTGAGTAGTGATAGGCATTTTTTGTTTGTGGATTCCCCTGCCCTTTTGTAAGTGGAATGAGAATAGATGCCTTACCCCAAGAGGCGATTTCAAAAATAGTGGATCCCGCGCGTGAGATTACGAGGCTCGCACTGCCAGCCGCCATGCGCATAGCGAGATCATTGAGGTAGGCGTACATCTTGTACCTTCCACGAAATTCTTGAGGGACTTCCTCGAGCACTCCTTCGAGCCGGGCTTCGATGTCCTTTTTATTCTTCTCGCCAACCTGATGAACCACTTGGTATTTTTGAAGAAGTACTGGGAGTGCATCCAAAATCGCTTCGTTGATGACCTGCGCGCCCTGTGAACCTCCGAGTACGAGCAAAATCGGAAGGCCTTCTTCGAGTCCGAGAAATTTTGCACCACCTTGCGAGACTGGGATAAGAATGTCCGCGCGAATGGGATTCCCGGTGACAACTGTTTTTTTCTCGGGAAAAAGTTTTGCAGCATCAGGAAATGAGACAGCTACTGCTCGAGCAAATTTCGCAGACCAAAGATTGACCCGCCCCGGGATAGCGTCTGACTCGTGAATGACCACTGGAATCTTGAAGAGCCGTGCGGCAAAGAGTGTGGGGAAACTCGCGAATCCCCCCTTGCTGAAAACCACGTCGGGGAAAATTTTGTACATCACCAGAATACCGCGCAAGGCTCCGAAAGCCGTCTTGAAGATGTCGGTAAAATTTTCAAGAGAGAAATACCGCCGAAGCTTTCCTGTCGGTATCTCTACATACTGTACATTGTGTTCAAAGAGTACTCGTTTGTCGTACGGAGAAGCTGAGATGAAATACAGGTCTGCGGGAAGCAGGCGTTTCTCTTCTTCAATCTTGTGGAGGGCCTCAATAACAGCAACAATGGGGTAAAAATGCCCGCCAGTTCCGCCGCCAGTAAATACAATCTTCATAAGGCTATTTTACTCTTTTTACAGCTTTATGCCAAGAAAAATACTAGGCGCGCATGTGTTTTGACACCGAAAGCACCACACCCACTTCAGCAAGGACAGTAAAGAGGGCGGTGCCTCCATGAGAGATAAAGAGCAAGGGCACACCCGTCAGCGGAAAGAGGGCGAGCATTGATGCCACGTTGATGAAAGACTGGGTGATGACGAGAAAGACAATACCGATGACGAGGAGCCTCCCAAAGGAATCCCCACTCCGACTGGCAATGTAGAGCCCACGCCAAGCGAAAAGTAGAAGCAAGATGATAATGGTCGCTGCCCCAATGAATCCAAATTCCTCAGAAGCCACGGCAAAAATAGCGTCGTTTGTCGGCTCCGGAAGATAGTTAAACTTCTGAATACTCTGTCCGAAACCCCTGCCAAAAAGTCCACCTGAGCCAATGGCAATAAGTGATTGCTGTATTTGATATCCCGAGCCGAGACTATCTCGCTCTGGATGGAGAAAAGTCGTCACACGATCTTTTAAATACGGCTTAAACATTGCGAGCACGCCTACAGCAAGGAGCCCAACGAGAAGCAGAAGTCCGATGTGGCGCATCTTTGCACCCGCGGCAAAAAACATAACCAGTGCGGTTATAGCAAGGATTCCAAAGGTTCCTGTGTCTGGCTCAAGAAGAATAAGTACTCCTGAAATACCGAGCATTACAAGGAGCGGCAAAAGTCCCCTTTGCCACGTGGCCACTTTTTCTTTCACCGAAGAAAGCCATGCCGCAAAAAAACACACGAAAGCGAACTTCAGAAATTCTGTCGGCTGGAAAGAGATAAACTTGAGATCAATCCAACGTCGAGCACCGCCATGCTCCATCCCGATACCGGGGACAAAAACAAGCACCATAAGAACGAGTGCACCAATAAAAAGAAAAGGAGAAAGCGGGCGCCATATTTTGTAGTCGAGAGAAAGCGTAATGGCCAGTGCGCAGAAGCCGAAGAAAAGTCCGAAAATGACTTGATTCCAAAAAACATCCGTAAACTCCGCGCCATTCGTACGAGCAAGAAGGCCCAGAGAAGCCGAAGTGAAAATGAAAAATCCACCCAAGGTAAGGGCGAGAACAATCCAGAAAAAAAATTTATCTGCTTTTTTGGCCATATTTTAAAAAAACAACCCCTATGAGTTCACAAAAAGAATACTTACCGGTGGGTTGCTGGTATTACTACTTGCCTATCAGCGATACCACCACTCCTATAATAGCAAAAATTGCGGAGATGACCCAATAGCGCATGGTGATTTTGTACGCCGGCCAACCGATAGCTTCGAAGTGATGATGGATTGGGGCTACGAGAAAAACTTTTTTTCCGTTTCGAAACTTTTTAGAAGTAATTTGTATTACGTTTGAGAGGAGGGTAACGAAAAGCGGGAAAGCAATAATAGGAAGCGTGAGGACTCCCCTCCCTTCACCATGCACATCCGTGAGGAAAGCTACGACGGCCAGTGTGATGGTAAGACCCATCGTGCCCGTCTCCGACATGTAAAATCTCGCGGGCGGAATATTGAACCATAAAAATGCGAGGATGCCGCCGACGACGACTGCGCAAAAAGCGGCGAGGTTGATTTGAGATTGAGAGAGAGCGATGACAGAGTAGGCAAAGAACGCGGAAGCAAAAACACCACCCGCGAGGCCGTCGAGACCATCAATGACTCCACTGGCGTACACCGCGAGGGTAACAAGGATAAAAAATGGAATAAAAAACCATCCGAGATTTATCATACCATCGAAAGGTATAGCCACTTGTGACACCTCGAGCTTGGAATAAAACCACCACGCCCCCACGCAGCCAATAAGGAATACCACAAAGAGACGTTTTTTGAGCGAGAGACCCCCGGCCACATGACCACCCGTACCGCGGACATCAAGAAAGTCATCAATCAGGCCTATCAGAGATCCGGCAACAAGCGTAAAGAGTGGCAGCCATGTTTGATTTCGAGAAAGGAAGTTGAGCTTCTGCATTGCTTCTGTAGGAAAAAGTTTGGCAATGGCCCAGATAATAGCAATAGTTATAAGTACACTGGCCCAAATAATTATACCCCCCATTTTCGGAGTCCCCACCTCTTTGTCTTTATGAAGAGAGTTAAAGATCGGCGTATCTGTACCATCCATTGCTTTTTTTCCAGCGACCTTCTTCCACACTTTGTACTTGTACAAGTAATGCGTCAAAATTGGCGTCAATGCAATGCCGACGAAGAAAGCGACGGTGGACGGAATAAATATTTTGAGGATATCATTAATGGGCATGGCAGTGAGAATATCAGATTATAAGCCCGGTATTTTTTCGCACTTCTTGCATTTTTGCTCGAGCACGCACTCCGGCCACTTCCCCACCCTTCTGTAAAATTTCTTGCACAAGGTTTGGATTTGATTCGAATTCTTTTCTTTTTTCACGAAGCGGTGCGATGAAGCGCATAATATTTTCAACCAGAATATCTTTTGATTCTTTGTACCCCATGCCTGCTTCCCCATCTGCTTTTCTGTATCTCTTCTCTATGCTTTTGATTTCTTCATCCGAAGCAAAAAGTTTATGGAGTGCAAAGACATTGTCTGACTCCACATCCTTCGGCTCATCCACTCCTTTCGAATCGGTCGGGATGCTCATTACCGCTTTTTTAATTTCTTCATCTGTTGCAAAAAGCGGTATGGTGTTGCCATAGCTCTTGCTCATTTTCCGCCCATCCGTCCCTGGCACGGTCCCCACCCCCTCTCGGATAATCGGCTCAGGAAGATGAAACGTTTCGCCAAAAGTAAGATTGAATTTCTCAGCCGTGTCGCGAGCAATCTCTACATGCTGTTTTTGGTCTTGCCCCACTGGCACCACATCGGCATCTTGGATCAAAATATCTGCCGCCATGAGAAGCGGGTAATCAAACGTGCCCACGCTGATGTCTTTGTTCTTCGCCTCGGCATCTTTAAATGCATGTGCGCGCATAAGAAACGGCATCGTGGTGATGCAGTTGAAAATCCACCCAAGCTCCGTGATTTCTGGAATGCTCGACTGGAGAAAGATTGTGGCCTTCTCCGGATCAAGCCCGACCGCGAGGTAGTCGAGGACAATGTTGTGAATACTTTCGGAAAGCGCACGCGCATCGTGAAGGGTGGTGAGTGCATGAAGATCCGCCACAAAAATAAAACTCTGGTAGGAGTCTTGATACTCTACTGCCTGCTTCATCATCCCGAAATAGTTGCCGATATGGGGAGCGCCGGTCGGCTTCATCGCAGTAACAAGAATTTTTTGAGCTTGTGACATAAGGGTATGGTACCAGAAAATGGCACGGCTGTACAACGCGGTTTGTTTATTTCTTCAAAGCCTTTTTGAGATATTTTCCCGTGTAGGATTTCGGATTATTCGCCACTTCTTCGGGTGTACCCTTTGCCACAATTTTACCACCGCCCACTCCCCCTTCTGGTCCGATGTCGATGAGATAGTCCGCACTTTTTATGATATCCATATTGTGCTCGATCAAAACCACTGCATTGCCTTTGTCGACGAGCTTCTGCAAAATCTCGATGAGCTTGCGTACGTCTTCATAGTGGAGCCCCACTGTCGGCTCGTCTAAAAGGTAGATAGTCTTCTGCAGGTGCGGGCGATACAGCTCGGAAGAAATTTTTACACGTTGAGCCTCGCCGCCGGAAAGTGTGGTGGCACTCTGCCCGAGCTCGAGATACCCGAGCCCTACTTCTTCGAGCGTGCGGAGGCGGTCGGAAATCGCGGGAATGTCTTCCCAAAATTTCACCGCTTCTTCGATGGTCATGCGGAGTACTTCGTAAATATTTTTCTTTTTGTATTTTACTTCGAGTGTTTCTTTTTCAAATCGCTTTCCTTCGCACACATCGCACATCACATACACCGTGGGGAGAAAGTGCATCTCCACGGCGATCTCACCGTTGCCCTGGCAGGCTTCGCACCGCCCGCCTTTCACGTTGAAAGAAAATCGCGAAGGCTTCCATCCGCGGCGCTTGGCCTCTGAAGTTTCTGCAAACATCTCCCGAATAAATGTGAACGCGCCCGTGTACGTGGCAGGATTTGATCGCGGAGTGCGGCCTATAGGAGATTGGTCGATAAGTATCGTGCGGCCCAGATATTCCGTCCCCGTAAATGATGCACAGTTGAAGACTTGATTTGAGCGGTAACGGCGATCGAAACGCGCCTGCAGATTTTTGTGTAAAATTTCGTAGAGGAAGGAAGACTTGCCCGAGCCCGAGACGCCCGTGACGACGACAAACTTTCCGAGTGGAAGATCAACATCCATATTTTGAATATTGAAAACGCGACCACCGCGGACCTTGATGTAGCCCTTCTCTTTCGTGCGGCGCTCTGGTGGCGGTTCGATCTGCTTCTCGCCCCGGAGGTACGCGAGGGTGAGCGAGCCGGAGTCGTTTTTCTTTGCGGTAAGAAGTGGGTCGAGCCAATCAGCCACCACCACTTTCCCACCGTGAGTCCCCGCCCCCGGGCCAATGTCGATAATATAATCCGAAGAATAGATGGTGTCTTCATCGTGCTCGACGACGATGATCGTGTTGCCCATGTCGCGGAGGTTTTGAAGAGTCTTGATGAGGCGGTCGTTGTCGCGCGAATGGAGACCGATGGTAGGCTCATCGAGCACATACAAAGTCCCTACGAGCCGCGAGCCGAGTTGTGACGCAAGACGGATCCGCTGAGCCTCACCACCAGAAAGTGTGTGGGCGCGGCGATCAAGTGATATGTACTCAATACCCACATCGATCATAAATTTCAGCCGGTCTTTGATTTCTTTTGTCACCACTTCAGAAATTTTCTTTTCCTTTGGGGTCAGGGGAAGTTTCTCGAAAAAGTCGTACGCATCGCCGATAGACATCGCGGCAAGCTCGACGATATTTTTCTTCGCACCTAAAAATACATGCAGTGCCTCGGGGCGAAGCCGGGCGCCATGGCATGTCTCACACGGATCATCACCGAAGAGGTGTCGCGTACCGAGGCCATTACAGTCCGGGCAGGCACCGTAGGGTGAGTTGAAGCTAAAGAGTCTGGGCTCGATTTCCGGATAGGAAAAACCATCATTCGGGCAGGAAAACTTGGCGGAAAGAAGCGTTTCTTCACCAGAAATATTCACCAGCACCAAGCCATTGCTCTCTACCACCGCGCGCTCCACCGCCTCGGCGAGACGCTCACGAGATTCTTTTACATTCTGTTCAAACTCATGCACGCCGATTTCATCGATAAGAAGCTCGATGTTGTGCTTCTTATTTTTATCGAGAAGAATTTGCTCTCGAAGTTTTTTCACCGAGCCATCTACTCGCGCTTTCTGATACCCTTTGCCAAGAGCGTCATACAAAAGCTGGTAGTACTCCCCTTTTCTGCCGCGCACGACTGGCGCATAAATTTCTACCGGCGCAGAGCTCACCGTGACACCCATCACTTTTTTTTCTGCTTTCTTATCCTCTTTCTTTGCATCTTTTTTGCTGGCTTCTTTTCCAACATTTTTTATTTTCTCCAAAATAAATTCCAAAATTTCTTCGTTGGAAAGTTTTTTAATTTCTTCGCCGCACTCGAGACAATGTGGCCGCCCGATGCGCGCATACAAAACTCTCAAGTAGTCATAAATCTCGGTGATAGTAGCCACCGTAGAGCGCGGATTGTTGCTCCGGCTTTTTTGGTCGATAGAAATGGCAGGCGAAAGCCCTGAGATCTCATCCACATCCGGCTTCTGCATCTGGCGGATAAATTGGCGAGCATACGAAGAGAGCGACTCCACGTACCTCCGCTGGCCTTCTGCAAAAATCGTATCAAAGGCGAGCGAAGACTTCCCCGAGCCTGAAAGCCCGGTAATCACCACCATCTTGTCGCGTGGCATCTCAACCGTAATATTCTTGAGATTGTGAGTGCGTGCACCGCGGACGACGATAGTGTTTTGCTTGCCTGGTATAGGTTTTTTCTCTTTCATTCTCCACTATCTTACCCTTTTCAAGGCTTTGAAACAAATTTGACAAATAGTAAAAATGGTTTATTTATTCTTGCCCTTGGTGAAAGTTTTTAAGTCAGCCAAGACATCATCCGCATGGGTCGCCGGCTTTACGTTTTGGTAGTGCTTGACCACCTTGCCCGCCTCATCGATGAGAAAGCTTTCGCGCACAATGCCCATGTATTTCTTTCCATACATCGATTTTTCGCGCCAGACGGCATACTTTTCTACAACTTCTTTTTTCACATCAGAGAGGAGGGTGAAATTGAGCGACTCTTTTTCACAAAATTTCTTGTGCGATGGCACACTGTCTATAGAGATGCCAAAGATGACCGTGTTGAGTTTCTTGAATTCTTTTTCTTTGTCGCGGAAAAGCTGCGCCTCGAGAGTACAGCCACTCGTCATATCTTTCGGATAAAAATACAAAACAACTTTCTTGCCGAGATAATCTTTCAGGGCCTGCATTGTGCCATCCTGATCTGGAAGTTTAAAAGCTGGTGCTTTTTTGCCCGTGAAGTCCTTCGGTGGAGGAATTTTTTTATTTTCTAACATGTTACTCAAGCGTTGCTTTTATTTTCTCCGCGAGTTCCGAAGATTTCACGCGCTCTTGCTTCCCAGTATCGCGATCACGGAGGGTGACAGTGTCGTCTTCAAGTGTCTGAAAATCTACGGTGATGCAATACGGCGTGCCGATTTCGTCTTGGCGACGATAGCGCTTGCCCACATTGCCATTGTCGTCCCACGCCACCTGCGGAATTTGTTTCTTGAGTGTAGAGTAGATCCCTCGTGCTTTTTCGACGAGCTCGGGCTTGTTGCGGAGGAGCGGGAACACGGCGGCTTTCACCGGCGCAATACGCGGCGAGAATTTCAAGAACACTCGCTTCTCCCCTTCCCCGCCTGCCTGCGCAGACAGGCTCATCTCGTCTTCGGTATATGCCTCGGCGAGGACAGCGAGAAGTGTGCGGCCCACTCCGAGTGACGGCTCGATGACGTGCGGAAGGAAACGCTCTTTCGTCTCTTCGTCGAAATATTCGAGGTTGACCTTGCTGGCATCCTGGTGGCTCTTCAAGTCGAAGTCGGTGCGATACGCGAGGCCGTACAACTCTTTGCGCCCGAAAGGATAGTCATACTCGAAATCTATTGTGCGTTTCGAATAGTGCGCGCGGTCGCCGTCTGCCACCTCGAGCTCATGCACTTTGTCTCGCGAAAGACCGAGAGCGTCTACGAAATCCCAGATCTGTTTTCGCCACACTTGGAAATTTTCTTCCCAGGTTTCCGGGCGGACGAAATATTCTACCTCCATCTGCTCCAGCTCGCGCACGCGAAAGATAAAGTCGCGCGGAGCAATCTCGTTTCGAAAGGCTTTGCCGATTTGCCCCAAACCAAACGGGAGCTTCGGGTGGAACGAGTCAACAACATTTTTATAATTCACAAACATTCCGCCGGCGGTCTCTGGACGAAGGTACGAAACACTCGACTCGTCTTCCATGGCACCGATGTTGGTTTTGAACATCATGTTGAACTGGCGCGGCTCGCCCATCTTGCCTCCGCACTCCGGACATTTTTCTGGATCTGCCAAATGGTCGGCACGAAAACGCTTTTTGCATTTGGAACATTCAGAGAGTGGATCGGAAAATCCGGAAACGTGCCCGCTCGCCTCCCACACTTTTGGGTTCATTAAAATAGCGGCGTCGATACCGTACATATCCTCGCGGTCTTCCACAAACATTCGCCACCAAAGATTTTCAATATTTTTTTTGAGAGCGACACCAAGCGGGCCGTAGTCCCATGTGCCCGCAAGCCCGCCGTAAATTTCAGAACCTTGATAAATAAAACCGCGACGCTTTGCGAGAGAGATGAGTTTCTCCATGAGATCTTTTTCCATACTCCTATTTTTATCACACACAGAGACAAAAAACAAAGGCGGTGCGCTTGATAGCAACACCGCCCTTCTCCCGCCTTCCCGCCGGCTAGTCAGACTGACCAGACGAGCCAGACGACGAAAGCCACCACCACCCAAAATTCAATCGCCACCACTATTCCGTTTCCCATCCCGACGGATGAGTCGTGTACTGGTACTTCCCGCACCGTACGAACCGCGCCCATCATCATTCGAATGTTCATGACTTAACCCTCAAGGTTAAAAGTTTGGAAGTTTCATTACCCCGCTTTTCATAGTACTCTCAAATTACCTTTTTGTCAAGCTATTTGCTCTTTTTTTATCCACAGAGCATACTCCCATTAGAGACAATTCATTAGAGACATTAGACTTTGGAGATAAGACATGAACATAGATACTGGCATCTGGCTCCTTGGGCCGGGTACTTGCAGAATGTCGGAACTCGCGTCATACAGCCGCGCGGGAAGCAAAGCGCCCCTTGTTGAAAAGTTCGATACCTTGAAAGAAATCGGCGTGACTTCTTTTTCATTTCTTTCTGAATCAATCCGCCAAGAAATGCTCCTTGAAGCGACGGGTCTCCCCTATACGCGACGAACACGAGAGAGACCGACTGGAGTATTCCAAAAGGTCTACGAGAGCCATCGACTCCCTCTCGATGGGATACTCATGCGCTTTGCTCTTCAGTACACACTGAAACTGCTAGCTTCTCTGCCCCCCTTGAAGCCCGAAGAATATTTCTCCACGGAGCTCCGTCCAAATGACCTCTGTGTCCAGAAATACGACGAGAGCTCTTTCGGAATACGGACTGATGCCGACGGGCAATCAGACATGAATCTCGTCTCGCTCTTTATTCTGGGAGGAGAAGCTGACTTTTTCATCTTCGACAACCGTGAAGGAGCAAATCCGAGGCAGATCGACACCACCCCGGGGAATGCCATCCTCATGCGGGCAAACGGATTCTGCGGGCACACCAATACTCCAATTCATCGCGTGAGTAATGTCCGGAGCGAGCGCTATGTGTTGAGTGTTCGACAAAAAGTTTAAACCATTCGTTCTTTCCACCTTCACCCCAAGTGCTCACCATGCGTGGGCACTTTTTTATTCGCCTCTTTTTTCAAGGGCCCGAATCTCGTCGCGCAAAAGTGCCGCTGTTTCGAAGTCGAGCTCTTTCACCGCAGCATTCATTTGTTTTTGTTTGAGCTTCAAAAGTTTCTCGAGATTTTTTCCGAAGAGCTGCGTGTCTGTGGCGAGTGAAAGCTTCACCGCCTTCGAGTGCTCACTCTCAAGCTGCTCGGTGATGTCGTGGATATTTTTCTTGATGGTCTGCGGAGTAATACCGTGCTCGGTGTTGTACGCGAGCTGAGTGGCGCGGCGACGATTGGTCTCATCCATCGCCCGCTTCATCGAGCCCGTAATATTTTCGGCATAGAGAACCACTCGCCCATCCACATTACGTGCCGCGCGCCCGATGATCTGAATGAGTGATGTTTCCGAACGCAAAAATCCTTCTTTGTCCGCATCGAGAATTCCAATAAAAGAAAGCTCGGGCAAGTCCAAGCCTTCGCGCAAAAGGTTGACCCCCACCAGCACGTCGAATGTCCCCCTTCGAAACTCGGTGAGAATCTTGATGCGGTCGATCGTCTTTATGTCGCTGTGGAGATATTCCGCCTTCACCCCCTTCTCTTTCAGATACGTACTCAAATCTTCTGCCATCTTTTTCGTGAGCGTGGTGGCAATGCTTCTGTTTCCTTTCTTCGCTTCTTCTATTGCCTCGGTAATAAAATCTTGAATTTGTCCGGGGTAAGGTTTCCCCCTCCTCTCTTTAGAGGGGAGGGTTGGGGTGGGGTGTTCCAAAATTGGTCGCACGGAAACTTCCGGATCCAAAAGCCCCGTCGGGCGAATAATCTGCTCTACAATCTGGGCACTCTCTTCCCTCTCGAGAGCGGAAGGTGTCGCGGAAGTATAGATAACCTGCCCAATGCGTTCGGAAAATTCGGGATATTTGAGCGGGCGATTGTCTTTCGCACTCGGAAGGCGGAAGCCGAATTCCACGAGCGTCTTTTTGCGCGACTGATCGCCGGCATACATACCACCGAGCTGCGGAAGCGTGACGTGCGATTCGTCTATCACGGTGAGAAAATCCGGTTTGCCATCTTCGGTGTGGGGGAAATATGAGAGCAAAGTCTCGGGCGGCTCGCCGGGAGCTTTACCCGAAAGATGCCGCGAATAATTTTCAATGCCCGAGCAATACCCGATCTCCTGTATCATCGAGAGATCGTAGTTGGTGCGCCGCTTGAGCCGCTCGGCTTCGAGGATTTTTCCATCGCGCTCGAGCTCCTTGAGCTGCTCTGCGAGTTCTTTGCGGATATTTTTTATCGCGATCTTTTTCTTACTCTCTTCGGTGAGAAAGTGCTTTGCCGGAAAAAGGAAAATCGTGCTTTCATCGCCAAGCGTCGCACCCGACACCGGATCTATTTTCAAAATCTCCGACACCCTGCCTCCTTCAAGTCCGATATTCCAGATGAATCGCTCCGACACCGGCATGATCTCTACACGATTGCCGATGCTCCGAAATTCTCCCGGAGAAAGATCGGCATTGGTACGAGTGAAGTGCACACGCACCAGGTGATCGAGGAGATCCTTTCGCGAAAACTCATCACCTCGTGATATCTTGAGATTTTCTTTTTGGTATTCTTCTGGGCTTCCGAGACCGTAAATGCACGACACTGATGCCACGATGATCACGTCGCGCCGAGTAAGCAAGGCTTGGGTAGAGGCGTGACGAAGACGGTCGATCTCTTCATTTATCTGCGCGTCTTTTTCGATGTACGTATCCGTAATCGGCATGTACGCTTCCGGCTGATAGTAGTCGTAGTACGAGACGAAATAGTGCACCGCATTGTCGGGAAAAAACTCACCGTACTCCTGAGCGAGCTGAGCGGCAAGGGTTTTGTTGTGAGCGATGACAAGCGTCGGTTTGTCATTCTTTGCAATGATATTGGCTATGGTAAAAGTCTTTCCTGTACCGGTAGCCCCGAGGAGCGTCTGCGCGCGGTCGCCTCTTTTCAGGCCACGCAAAAGGCCCTCGATAGCTTTTGGCTGATCGCCTGCGGGCTCCCATCGTGATTTGAGGTTGAAGACTGACATGTAGGTATCGTATCACAACCAGCGAGAATAGAAAAAATACCACACTGTGAGGGTTGTTTGTCTGCCGAGTCGGCGTCGGAGCCCGCTTGCGGGTAAAGACGCGAGGCAGGTAAACAACCTGAGCAAGTGTGGTATTTTTTTATATTTCTACCGGCTCAAATTCATCTGTGAGATCTGCGTAATGATATTTTGTACTTCGTCGAGAAGGCCACGGATTTTTACCGTCATACCCACCTCAACTGGATTTTTCACCGTGACGGTTCTTCCAGTGTCAGTTTGAATAACGAATGATCCATCAGCATTCACGGCTGTCACTTTTCCACTGTACTCTTGCGCGGCGACCGGAAGAGAGAGGTCTCGGATAATGTCTGCGGTAATATTCTGTCCGTTGTCACTCGTCTCGCCGTAAATATTGAGCTTATCCCCCACCTGAAGATTTGAGATGGTGAGTCTCGTCCGATTGCGATCGAGGATCACCGTGTTGGCGTCGACGATGACCACATACTTCCGTACCATCATCCACTGTGCCGAAAGCGAAGCGGGCGCGGCCACATTTTTTGTCTCAGCACGAACGGAAAAATCTGTTACTCCCATCGGACACGGGTAGATCGTGCTCTTTACTGACGTCTCGCCTTCAAAGCGATAACACGGTGAAGGCTGATCTTGCACCAAAGCGAGTGTATTCCCCGACACGGAGACAAGTGTCATGTTGTTGAGCTGTATAAACTCTCGTGAGACCGGCTTGGAGAGATTGCGTACGAGGTAAGCACTAATGCTTCCGTCTGAATTGTAATATCCGAAGACATTGATCTGATCTCCCATCGCAAAACTTCCGAGAGTCGCCACACTGCGGTCACGCAGCAAGAGTTGAGTCGAAGCGTCAATCTTTATCGTGTACAAAATATCCGGAGCTCCCACATATTGCGGTGGCGTCGGGCAAGATACCACACTCGCAACATTCGTATCCTTCTTTTCATAACTGTAGCAAGTACTCGAGTCAATACCGATCCGAGCAGGAGAGACACTCGTCGTCTCCGCCGAGCTTCCCATTGGCATCACCGGCAAAGGAGGGTATTCTCTCGACGCGGTGATCACCCCCGAAGATGCGGAAACACTCTGTACCATGAGATTATTAAACTGAACAAACCCCCGATCGAGATTTTTTATCGGGACCACGCTATTAGCTACCACTTCAATCTTTGGAGCAACCACACTAGCCGAGGCGGACACGGCTGTCTCTGCTTGGGCTATAGACCCCGCAAAAAGCATCTGCCCCACGAGAAAGAGAGCGACATATTTTTTCTTAAACATATACATAATCATAATAACAATACTAATAATAATTAGATCCTATTTAGCTTGCTTCACATAAGGAGACGGAAGGAAGCAAGAAGCCTTACCGAAACTAGTTTACCTCCCTTCTCCCGATCAGGAATTTCGCGTACGTCTTGTAGTCACTCTCCTTCACAATGACATCGTACGGGGCCATGGGTGGGGGGCCACCATGAGCATCGGCATCGTACACCTTGCCATTGATACGAAGCTCATACACCACCGCGAGACCACTCCAGATGCACTGCGCCCCTTTTGGACACGGAGAGTTGATGAAATTTTTTATCACTAAAGAAATATCCTGACCCTTAATGCGCGCCGTCTGGCCTTTCTTCAAAATAAAATCCTGCCCGAAATCTACAGAAACAGTACCTGATGTCGACTGTACTACTTGCGCAGAAGAAGATGCCGCTTGAGAGATATCTACTGGAATAGGAATGATCTCATCCGGGATGGGCGCTTCTTCTACGGGAGTAGTGGTAGCAGAAGAAATATCTGAGGCTTGTGGTGCCGGCTTGGACTTTTGGCTCCACGCCAGATACCCCGCCACCGTGAGCCCGATGACAAAAGCAACGATTATGAAAATATTGATGAATCCTTTTTGTTGCATAAAATTATTTTCTTTTATTATAACACAAAAAAAATTATGGCTGGAAGGAATAGAGTGTCACCGCTTCACCTTTGTATTCCACAGTGAGGTGCTTCTCGAGCTCGGGTGGAAAGTGCGAAGCGTTTATAAACGGAGTAGAGACGAGAAGGAAAAAAGGCTCGTCCAACACTTGGTCATCTTTCATCTCGGTGATATTTCTCCCCCCGTTGTAGTAACGGATAGTCTCCCAGTAGGGATAGTGATATGCATATATTTTTTTAATCTCTGGCTTTTTCACAATAAACTGTGCAAGCTCTTTTTCTTCTTCCGCTACAAGATGGTTGACCTCAAATCCTGCGAAGTGATAAAAACCAATATGGATATTCGTCCGCACACCAAAACAAAACAACACAGCAAACACTACGAAGAATACCTTCCGATACTTTTCCGAAGAAATATCCGAGTAAAGAACAAAAAGCATGTATGCGACAGAGAGGGCGAGGAATGGATACATAGGAACAATATAATAGAGAAGTTTCGTCTGCGCGGCGGCAAAAAAGAAAAATATTGCAATGGTCGAAAAAAGAAAAACTTGAGCCATTCGCTTTTTTTCACCACTCCTCCCCTTTTTAAAAAACGGAAAGAGGCCAGCAAAGAGCGCCGCCGACCACGGAAGAGCGAGCAGAAATCCGTACCGAAGATAATCACGTGTCGTCGTATCGCTCTCTATAATATTGTCTTGGAAGCGATGGAACACATGCTTTATGAAATAATTATCAGTAAAGACGCTACCAAATTTTGAGATCTCATATACATGCCATGGCAGAATAATGGCGAGTCCGAGTGCCACACCAATCCAGAGATATTTCCCAAGAAGCCACTTGAAATCTTTGTGAAGGAACGACCAGAACAAAATCGGAAATACAACAAGAAGCGCAATCACGCTCTTAAACATAATGCCGATACCGATACCTACCCCGACACCCAGATACCAGAGAGGATTTTTCTTTCCCCGAAGAAATGCATAGAAAGAAAACAAGATAGCCGCCGAGACGGGGACATCGAGCCTCACCTCCCGCGCCGCTTCATAAAAACCACCCATAGTGAGTATCACCACCCCAGCGAAGAATGCCGCGAGGGAGCTCTCTGTGACCGTAAGCATGATGAGCATCACGAGTGCCACGGTGAGTACCCCCGCCACCGCCGCAGGGAAACGATACGCAAATTCTTTGTCTTCAAAAACACGTGAGCTCGCATCCGCTGCCCAAAAGTACAGGGGTGGTTTCTCAAACCAATTTTCCGAAAGATACGTGAGTGAGAGAGGGTCGCCCGTACTCCCGAGCTCTTTGGTGACCTGAGCGTACGTGGCTTCATCGTAGTCTAAGAAAGCAGCATCCCCGAGCCGGAAGAGGAAAAATGCCACGCTCACCAAGAGTAGAAGGCCACACAAAACCTGCCAAAGTTTTTTGTTTTCTGCGAAACTCGCTTTATCTGAGCTCTGTTGAAGGAGATTGAGGT
>OFRG01000187.1_pt1 | contig 26936 bp, 31 predicted proteins | sample 1543071 | NCBI WGS metagenome assembly OFRG01 (sample SAMN07774222, study PRJEB24372) | wastewater metagenome | isolation source: WWTP Verbania (Effluent) | place: Italy: Verbania | collected 2015-12
AATAAAAAAATGCGACACATTATTCATGCCAAAGACATTTCAAGAGAGGACATGGAAATGTTGTTCAAAAGCGCAACTGAGCTTGAAAACAATAAGGAACCTATCTTAGAGGGAAAGATATTGGCTTCACTTTTTTTTGAACCGAGTACTAGAACTCGGTTTTCTTTTGAAGCGGCAATGTACCGCCTCGGCGGCAATGTTATAACCGCAGAAAACGCCAAAGAATTTTCTTCTACCTCAAAAGGCGAAACGATAGAAGACACCATAAAAGTTATAGGTGCATATGCCGACGCAGTAGTAATGAGGCATTTTCAAGAAGGAGCGGCCGCAGCGGCAGCAAAGGTTTCTACGGTGCCTATTATTAATGCTGGAGACGGTATCGGTCAGCATCCTACTCAAACTTTGCTCGACCTTTACCTTATACAAAGAGAATTTGGAAAAATAGACGGAATTTCAATAGTTATAATAGGCGACCTGAAGAATGGTCGAACTATAAAGTCGCTTTTGTGGGGCCTTTCAAAATTTAAAGATATAAAAATAACTTTGGTATCGCCTGAAGCCTTGCGTTTAACGCGTGAATGCCTGGCAGAGCTGCAAACTGTCGGCATTACCGTAACTGAAACAGAAGATCTAGAAGCCGTCATTGGCGATGCCGACATTGTGTATCAAACAAGAATTCAGAAAGAGCGTTTCGCGAGTATTGAAGAATATGAAAAATACAAAGGCTGTTATTTAATTGATGTGCCTTTGGCTAAAAAGATGAAACCTAAAGCTTTACTCTTGCACCCGTTGCCGCGAGTAGACGAAATTGCCCCAGAAGTCGATGAATTGCCGCAGGCGGCGTATTTTAAACAGGCGCGCTATGGCGTTCTTGTACGTAAGGCGGTTTTGAAGTGGATACTGGGGTAAGCAACCTTGTGAAAAGAGGGGATGGTCGGTATACTAGTCGGTATAAACATATACATTCATGCATACACAAAATCCAAATCCATATCTTATTCCTGGCGCCGTTATTGTGGCAGCCCTTATTATAGGCGCATCAGTAATGTACGGCCCACAACAGCCTCGAATTGCCGATAACCTGGCTAACGACCCTGCTCCAGCAGGCAATCAGCCTGCCGCTCCTGCCGTAAATGCAAAAGATGTAAACATTGCCGGTGACCCATTTATTGGCAAAACAAATGCACCTGTCACTCTTGTATACTGGTCAGACTACCAGTGCCCATTCTGCGAAAAATTTGATACTGGCACACTTCGCGATGTTGTTAAAAATTATGTAAATACAGGAAAGCTGAAGGTTGTCTTTAAAGATTTTCAGTTCTTAGGGCCAGACTCAATTTCTATGGCTTTGGCGGCAAGGGCAGTATGGGAAACATATCCTGATAAATTCTATGCATGGAGAGAAGCTATGATGGATAACCAAGGTCAAGAAAATAGCGGTTATGCAACGCGAGAATTTATTTTGAACGTTACAAAGAAGGTTCCTGGCATAGATGCAGCTAAAATTGGTTCACTTATGGATAAGAACAAGGTAAAATATACGGCAGCAATAAACGCAGACAAAGCCGAAGGTGGTAAATTCGGAGTACAAGGCACGCCGGGTATGATTATCGGTAATAAATTCCAGTCTGGTGCTGCAGCATATTCAACTGTTAGTGCCATCATCGACGCTCAGCTTAAATAATTACTTATAGGCAATTCAGGCCGCCAATTCAAAGTATATGAATTTCTTGAACCGCATACGCACAAGCACATTTTGGAGCACCACATCTAAAGACTTGGCCCCAGCAATTGTCCGCATTGGTATGTCTTTGGTGTTCTTGTGGTTCTCATATTCTCAACTTACTAACCCTGCAATGTGGACGCGCCTTGTTCCCGAGTATGCCGTTTCTCTTTCAGGAATGACCGCCACAACTCTTGTATATGCGAACGGCATTTTCGAGCTGGTGTTTGGTGTTCTGCTTCTCGTTGGGCTCTACACTCGCATTGCCGCTCTTCTTTTAGCACTTCACCTTATAGAAATTGTAAGTAGTGTTGGATACGGCGCCAATAGGCGTTCGCGATTTCGGCCTCTGCCTCGCAACATTCGCAGTTTTCTTCTTCGGAAGTGACAGATGGTGCCTCGATACGAAATTCAAAAAGAAAGATACGGTATAATAGTTGTATGTCATACGACGCAAGGTCATACGCCGACAAATCCGCCGTCATCTTCGACCTCGACGGCACACTAACGCCGAGCAAGCGGCAGGTTGAAAAAGATATGGCTGCGCTATTTTGCCGATTGCTCCGTTCTGGTAAAAAGGTGGTGGTAATGTCGGGCGGAATATTTTCAAGATTCAAATCACAGTTTTTAGACCATTTGACATGCGCCGACAGTGCCGAAGCCCGCTTAGAATTATTCAAAGATCTGTATCTCTTTCCGCTCGACGGCAGCACGTTCTATTTGTATCAAGGTGAAGGCTGGAAGGAGATATACAGCGAACCATTTTCAGTACAAGAAAAAACCGAAATATTTTCTGCCATTAAAAAAGCTGAAACAGATGTACCGGGGCTCGGTCGCGGAAAAATATATGGCGACACAATAGAAGACCGCGGCAGTCAAATTACGTTTTCGGCACTTGGTCAGCAAGCGCCCCTTACTGAAAAATTAAGATGGGACAGAGACCATTCGAAGCGTATACGCATGGAGCTGTTTCTTCGCCCGCTTCTTAAGAATTATGATGTTAAAATCGGCGGCACCACATCAATTGACGTCAACAAGAGACATATAAATAAAGCCTATGCTATACGCAAAATGGAAGAATATTCGGGTATTCCCATTAGCGAAATGCTCTTTATAGGCGATGCAATTTTTAAAGGAGGCAACGATTACCAGGCGCTTGAAACTGGTGTTGATCATGTGAAGGTAAACGGGCCTGAAGACACCGCAAAGGTTATACGCCAGGTTCTCGGTATGAGCGAGTAGGCATGTGATATTATGGTATCTATGACTGATATAAAGCCAGAAACAACAGAAAAGCCGTGGGGATCTTTCAGACAGTTTACCTTAAATGAATTATCTACAGTGAAAATTCTTACCGTACGTGCGGGCGAAGAGTTTAGTTTGCAACACCACGGCCACAGGGCCGAGTTTTGGCGCGTGCTTAAGGGTTCACCAAGTATTACAGTAGGCGAAAATACTATTACTGCAAAAGAAGGCGATGAGTTTACAGTTCCAGCAAACACAAATCATCGAATCGCTGCAGAAGGCAGTGATGCAGAAATTCTAGAAGTTTCACTTGGCCAGTTTGATGAGGGTGATATAAAAAGAGTTGAAGATAAATACGGTCGCGCTTAATGTTTGCATAGAAAATTAAAATTTACACATAATACGCATATGAAATACAAAGAAGTTTTTACAAAAAAGAGGCCATGCCCGTTCGATATGCCTAAACCGGGAGACATTATTTTCGAGAACAAAAGCGTATTCGTTACATATGCGCTTGCGCCGTATCATCGCGACCATTTGCTTGTGGTACCAAAGCGCCATGTTACAAATATTTTAGAAATGAGCAGAAAAGAGCTTACCGATACTGATGCTGTGCTCGATATGCTTTGGAAGGTTTATAAAAATAAATTCAAATATAAAAGCGTTTCCTTTCTTTTACGTGAAGGTAAGCGTTCAGGAGCATCGGTAGCTCATCTTCATTACCACATTATTCCCGATACCCGCATTGGCGACCTTGAGCACGACTGGGCGAATCGCGACATTCTGTCTCCTCAGAAAATAAAGAACGAAGTATCGCGCATAAAAAAGATCTTGTAGTTGCTAGAAAACCTGCTCTCATTAAACGTGTTAACGCACATCGGTATATTTTTTCGTAACTGAACGCTTTGCCAGCACTTGTGAAAAGAAGTTTATTCCGTATAAATAACCGGTGCGAAAGAGACCTTGGTCAAGGAAACGTCGGCCCGATGAGTCGATGGTGAAGCTAAACTTAAATTTTACCTTGCCGAATTTGCTTGCGCGTCGAACCATATCGGTATCGTCGCCATAGAAGGTAATAGATGTATCGAGGCCCCCCATTTTTTCAAGAGTGTCTTTTTTTATGACAAGGTTGCCGCCCATAGCCATGTATTTAGTGAATGCATAGAAGAACCAAGCAAGAGTTCGCCAGAATAGCCATATAGTGCCCCTCTGCCATGCAGGAAGGTCGTAATACGAATATGGCCCGCTTAATGCTACAAGGTTCGGGTCACGCTGAAACTCGGCAAGCACCGTTTCGCACCAGCCTTTTTGCATTCTGGTATCGGCATCAATAAAAGCAATAAGGTCGGTTTCGGCAGAGGCAAGGTCGACGCCTTTTTGCCTTGCTGCAGATGTGCCTTTTTTGTCTTCTGAACATACGCGAACCCTCGAATTATTTTTTGCTATACTCTCGGCTACAACTTTAGTGTCGTCGATGCTGTTGTTATCTACAACAATAATTTCATGCAGAAGGCCTGCCGAATTTGCTAATACACTTTCGACGCATCCAGCTATAAGTTTTTCTTCATTGTACGCAGGAATGACCAAGCTGATTTTAAGAGGTGTCTTAGGGGATGTTTCTAGGGGAGTATTGGATGTTGCGTTCATAGCTGGTTAAAGAAGTGATTGTGATACATAATATACTATATCGGATATCCTAGCAGGTTATACGGATAAGATAAAAACATGGACACACCCGCAATTCTTGAATATGCCCTTACCCTGACGGTTACCCTTAAGTATCTACTGGTTTTTGTAGGTACCATAATTGAAGGCCCAGTTATTATGATAGCCTGCGGCTTTCTTATCCACTTGGGAGTTTTTGACCCTCTGCCAATATACCTCACAATTCTTGCCGGAGATTTAGTCGGCGATATAGGCTGGTATTACATTGGCTACTATTTTGCCGAGCCATTCATGAAAAAGCACGGGCACTTCTTAAGCCTTACTCCTGAGAAGCTTGAAAAAATAAAAACCCTTTTTAATAAATATCACGAGCGTATACTTATTTTCTCGAAACTTACTATTGGTTTAGGTTTTGCTTTGGGTACTCTTATTGTAGCCGGAATTACTCGCATTCCTTTCGGAAGATACATGATTTTAAATTTGGTAGGTGAAGGATTGCTTGTGGCAATACTCCTTTCGGTGGGTTATTTCTTCGCTGAAGCGTATAAATACGTTGATGACGGACTGAAAGTGGGTTTTACAGTTATCGTCACTGTAATTTTAGCAGCGGCAATATACGGCTTTGGTGGCTATATGAAAAAGCGCGCCGCGAATTTATAATTAAAATGCAGATTATCTAATCAATTTCTTCCACACATTATATATTTAAATTAATTTTATGATTTCATTTATCATCCCCACTCTTAACGAAGAAAAAACTATCGAAAAGACCTTGCAATGCATAGCAGGCTATACAGGCGAGCATGAAGTTATTGTTTCTGATGGAAAGAGCAAAGACTCCACAGTTGAAATTGCAAAAAAATACGGCGCGAAGGTTGTTATGTATGATATGCCAGAAAGGCAGACAATAGCCATGGCACGTAATTCTGGCGTAGAAGCTGCTACAGGAGAATTCGTGGTATTCATGGACGCTGACGTGACTATTTCAGACATAAATAAATTTTTTGAAAAAGCTAATTCAGTGTTTACTGCGCGCCCGAATGTTGTCGCTCTGACAGTATTTTACGAGGTATTACCTGAACTCAAAACAGTAGCTGATGCGGTGTTTTTCAAGCTTCTATGCCTCGACTTTTTGATTTCCAATAATGTTTTTCATATAGGTGCTTCTGCTGGTGAATTTCAGATGATACGCAGAGAGGCATTTAATAAGGTCGGGGGCTTCAATGAAAAGCTGGCTGCCGCCGAAGATATGGACCTCTTCCGCAGGCTTTCAAAAATTGGTCGCACTCATTTCGAAAAAAGCCTCAAAATTTACCACACTGGCAGGCGAGCGCATACAATTGGATGGCCAAAGCTTTTGTCTGAATGGTTCGCTAACACCGTTTCAATGATTCTGTTTAAGAGGTCTGCAAGCAAAGAATGGAAAGAGATTCGATAAAACGTCGACATTCTTATGGAAGGTCTGGTATAATGGCGTCTATATGCAAAAAATACTTGTAACAATCGCGGTAGTCATTATTGTAACTGTAGCTGGCGTCATGTATTCGCTTTGGAGCCCTGCTATAAGCCCTGATGCAGGAACGCCTTCAGGAGACACCTTGAATCAGCCTGCAGGGGTAGTGACGGGCAATAGTCAAAGCGCTGCAACGGGGCAAACAGGCGCACAGTCACAGACGGGCACATCGGGTTCATCAAATACAAATACTTCTACTACTGGTACTGGCACGGCTTCTGGCACATATACAATGGCTGTCGTCGCTACTCACGACAGTTCAGCAAGCTGCTGGACGACCATAAACAGTTCCGTCTATGACGTCACCACGTGGATAACTCAGCACCCAGGAGGACAGCAGGCTATTCTTGGCCTATGCGGAAAAGACGGTACAGCGGCATTTACTGGGCAGCACGGCGGCCAGCCTCGCCCAGAGAAAGAGCTTGCAAGCTTCAAGATTGGAGTGTTGGCCAAGTAAAATTCAAATTAGAAATTCAAAATTACAATATTAAATTAATTCAAAAATGAAATCATTTCAGTCTTTGCATCATAATAAAAGTTTAGGTCTTCTTGTTCTCAGAATTGTTGTAGGTTTTATTTTCATTGTTCATGGTTATATGAAGCTCGGCGATATGACCGGCACTATCGGTTTCTTTGCTACATTAGGCCTTGCTCCATTTTGGGCATACGTTGTCGCTTTGGTTGAATTTCTCGGTGGTATATCTCTTGTTATCGGTTACGCTACAAAAATAGGCGCAAGTCTTTTGGCGATAAACATGCTCGTTGCCGTACTCGATGTTCATAAATCATATGGCCTTGTCGGCCCGATGGGTGCAGAGCTTGCCTTGGTGATGTTTGCATCAACACTATGTATTGCCGTTGCGGGCGCAGGCCGTTACAGCTTAGGTGCATGCTGCGGTTTTCCTTCAAAGAATGGAACATGCCCAGTTGGCGGTAACTGCGGTTCTGAAGATTGCTGCAAAAAATAATTCATAAACAAAAAAACGCCTCTCAAGAAATGGGGGCGTTTTTTTTGTTACTTTTTTTTATGAATTATGTTTTATAGCTGACTTAGGCATCTCGTGAGGTTTCTTCACCGAAAGTGCTTTTCTGATGTCGTCGAATGTGCCGTCTACTTTTTTGCCGGGGTTAAATATATTTTGTCTATCAAATATATTTTTCGTTTCTTTAAATAATTTAATGACCTTCTCGCCATACATTTGAAGTAGGTAAGGGGTGCGGATGATGCCGTCGTTGTGCTCACCAGTAATTGAGCCGTGATATTCGTTTACAAGATCATAAACTTTCTTCGAAAGCTCGAGTATTACTTCGGTCGAATACCTGTCGGTGAGGTCCATAAGGGGAATGATGTGGAAGTTGCCATCGCCTGCGTGCCCAGCTACGGTGTACACAAGGTGATATTCTTTTAAAAGTGCCTGAAGGCGGGGAAGAAATTCAGGTAGGCATGCCGGGGGTACGACAACGTCATCAATAAAAGGGGCTGTGCGCTTACCGCGAACATGCTTACGTAATAGGTTAAAGCTCTCGCGCCTAATGCGCCAGTATTTCTCGGCCTCAAGGCTGTTTCGAGCAATATGCGTTTTATATCCGTAATGTGCCACGACTTCCTTTATTTCCTCAAGCTGCAGTTTAACCGCCTCTTCGCTGCTTCCTGAAACTTCTACGATAATTGTAAGCTTCGGTATTCCGCCTGTTAGTATCATGCCGGCTTCAGGTAAAAAGCGCAGGCCAAGCTTCATGGTTTCCCATGGCCCTAAGTAAGTAATGAAGTCGAAAAAGAAGCGCACCGCAAGCTTCATGCTGTAGTCGTCATAAGACTCAATGCTGTCTGGTTTGAAAGGTACAATATCGGCAACTATGTTTCCAAGGTTTGTAAGGTCGGGAAGAAAGATAGCCAGTACGTTTGAATGCGTGGCCACGGGCACAAGCTTAAATTTTATTTTCGTGACAATACCCAGCGTACCTTGTGAACCTACAATAAGTTTACATAGGTCAAATGTTTTTTTGTTTTCATCTAATATGTTCCACAAGTAGTAGCCGGCGGAGTTTTTAGAAACAGTAGGTTTAGCTGCCATTATGGTTTCTTTTTCTGCACGTATGAGCTCCCAAAGCTTTTTGTAAACTGAGCCTTCAAGTGTATTTTCAAGCATTTTGGCTCGCATTTGGTCTTCGTTCAACGGGCGCACAATGTATTCATTTCCATCAGAAAATATTACGTTCAGCTCTTCTACATATTTTTCAACTTTTCCGTATCTAATATTTTTTTCACCGCCCGAATTGTTTGCGACCATTCCGCCCACCGCGCATATTTCTTTTGAGGCCGTGTATGCAGGCATAATGACGCCATGCTTCAAGGTTTCTTTTTCAAAATCACGGTAATAGCAACCTGGTTCTACTACGGCATATTCAGAATTCACTTCGATAATATTATTCATATATCTTGTGCAGTCCAAAATAATAGAAGAGTTGAGAGGGCCGCCAGACATATCGGTGCCGGCAGCGCGTGCTGTTATAGAAAGGTCTCCACATGTATCAGGGTGTTTTTCTTTTTGTTCTGAAACAAATTTCACCAGCTGCTGTATGTCGGCACTGTTTTTAGGGAAGGCAATGAGCCACGGCTTAACTTCAAAAAGGCTTGCATCGTGCGAATATGTCGCAAGTGTAGTTTCTGAAGATTCAAGGTCACCCTTAAAAAATGCTCGTATGGATTCTATAAGTTCTGGATTCATGTGGTGTTGGTATATAAGGGTTATTTAGCAGATTGAAAACTAATTGAAAGCTGCGCGAAGATATCCACAGGCTTACATTTGACAGGTGAACTGTAGTTCACCTATACTGTTTATATGCCAGGCAGCGAACAGCCGGTACATTATCAAACAAAACTCATTATACACTATGAACAAAATGTCACTCATGTTTTCAATAAGGAAGGAACTCCGCAAGCTTAACGCGAAGATAGATTCAAAAATCGTCAGAGGCGAAATGTACGATAGGGAAGCAAAGCGCCACAAACAACTTGTCGCCGACCTCCGCCGTCTCGAAAGTGAAGCATCAATGGCTCGCACATGGGCATTGGCTTCGTTCCTCTTCTAATAGAGTTAAGAAAAGTTTAAGAAATTTTCAGACGTCCGACACCTGCTATACTACATATACATGCCATACGAAGACTACAAGAAAAAAATTCTCAATTTCTATAAGAGCAATAAACGCGTGCCCGGCTATAACGAAATAATGTCTCTTGTGGGCTTTAAGTCGAAGAACGCCGTCTATAAGCTCATCAATAAACTAGTAGAAGACGGTGTATTTACAAAAGACTCAAAAGGCAAGCTTGTGCCGCATCGCCTGTTTGGTGAAATTCCAGTACTTGGCCTTGTAGAAGCTGGTTTACCTACTGTTGCCGAAGAAGAAATACTCGACACTGCAAACATCGAAGAATTTCTTATGGGCGACACAAAAGAAAGCACTTTTATGCTTGAAGTAAAAGGCGACTCCATGATAGAAGCTCACATTACCGAAGGCGACATGGTTTTGGTTGAGCGAACAAATAAACCAAAAATAGGCGACATAGTTATTGCAGAAGTAGATGGCGGCTGGACAATGAAATATCTTCGCCAGAACAAGCGTGGTCAGTTTTATCTCGAACCTGCCAATAAGAAATATAGCCCAATTTACCCAGAGTACGATATGAATATCGGAGCTGTTGTTAAGGCTGTTATACGAAAGTTATAGAAGTGATATACTGAAAGGTATATGAACGACGATACATCAAAAAATACTGGCTTTGGCGGCAATTCTTTTAATACTAATAATACCAGCGGAACAAACAATAAGCCTGAGCCCGACCTGAACCCTAAGTTTTCAGGTATGCCAACTTCACGGCCAGAGCCGCACCCTTCACAACCAGCAGTACAACCCGCACCCTCCATTTACGTACCAGCAAAGTCTGTATTTGCCCCTTCGCCTGTTACTCCACCGGCTCCAGCGCCAGTAGTTCCAACACCTGTACCAGCCGTTTCGTTTCAGGTACCAGCCCAGCCTATAAGGCCTGTATCAGCATTTGCACCCAACCCTACTTTTGCTCCAACACCAACACAATTTCCAACCCCAACCCAAATCCCGACACCTACACCTACTCCTGTACCAACACCTGCACCGGCGCCTGTACAATCTCGATTTGCTTCGGCTCCTCAAAATTCGTATACGCCGCCTCCAATGCCAGCAAGCACGCCGTCATTTAATGGGTCTTCGATGCAGGCAAATCTTCAGTCAAGCAATTCATATATTAAGGCGCAGCAAGTTCGTCAGCAGCAGAACAAGAGCGGAAGCCGTGGTATTTTGGGCATAATTATTTTCTTTGTCATTGTAGCGTTGGCTGTGGTGGCGTTCTGGTTCTTTGTGCCCGCCGACTTTAGTTTCTCGAAGTATCTTAATTTGTCGAATATTATCGATAGCATAAAAGGAAATGGCGCCGAAGAAGGCACCATTGAAGATAAAGTTGCCAACCCGGCCGAGCAGCCTGCTGCGAATCAAAATTCGATGTTCCCTACGGGAGTAATCAATTCTGGTAATACGTCTAACACATCGGGTACGGCTAAACCGTCAGCGCCATCGGCACCTGTAAAACCTGTTACTAAAACGTCTAATACGTACAGCATGTCAGATCAAGATAAAGTTAGCTCATTTATTCGAGCTAATATAAATAGAATTGCGAAGACAAGCGGGTATGTAGTAACTGACGTAACCTTCGATGGCCCTTCACGTGCCATAGTAACTTACAGTAAGGGTAACACGGTACGTTCGGCAATCATTAATACGTCAATCGATTCTTCTGGTAATGTAAAAATTACAGGATTCACTCCGTTGACTAAGTAGGGCAGTAAGCAGAGGTAATAATATAATATATGGTTGATAAAGGAATTCATTCATTCATACAGCACAAGCTCGACCATAAGGTCGACCATGAAAGCATTAGGCATACGCTTATACGAGCGGGCTTTTCTGAAGAAAGTATTAATGAAGCCTTCGAGCATATTAGAAGAACAGATCCTGAAAGGGAGCAGAAAGTAGCCGAAGAAAATGATTTTTTGCCGCCGCTTCATAAAGGCGAGCATAAGGTTTACGAAGAAACGGTTTTAATAGGGCGCGAACAAAAAGGTCTTTTTAAAGGTCGGCTGATCCGCCGTGATTTCATTTTAGGATTTCTTTTCTTCTTCGGTTTGGGCTACATTGCTCTCGCTACGGCCGGGGTCCTTATCTCTACTTTCTACCCAGAAGCGAGCGCAGCATTATTGGCTGCAGCCGAGGCCGATGAACAAGGGTTGTTTCTTTTTGTCATCCCGCTTTTATTATTACCTGTTAGTATTATGCTTTTCTCCCTCATCGTTCGCAGGCTGCATAATTTAGGAATGCCCGGCGGGCTGGCATTGGTGTTTTTCGGGCTGCTCATTTATCCCGTAGGGCCGCTAAACTTTTACGGTCTATGGATTCTTCATGCGGCCATTGTTGCTTTGTTCATTGTGCTTCTCGCTAAGAAGGGAGACGCTGCACCGAACCGGTATGGAAAGCGTCCTTCACCGAAAGGTTCGTTTTTCCGCAGAATTTTCAATGTTTAAAAAATAAAATTAATAATAAATTATCATGGATACATTCATACACGCCGACATATTTTTCTTCGTAACAACCATTCTTGTAATAGTATTGGCGATTCTTGCCGCCATTCTTATATATTATATTATTAAGATAGCACGGAGCATTTTCTCAATTACTGAAACGGTCCGAAAGGAAAGCGAGAACGTCGCTGAAGACATCTCGGCATTCAGAAATAAGATTCGCGAAGACAGCGAAGGTATGAAGGGCTTCGGCGGCCTTGTCAGGAAGCTCTTTATGGGAGGAACTATCATCCGGCAGGCGGCTAAAAGGGCAAAAAGGGCTTCCGAAAGGAAACAAGAAAAGAAAGAAGAGTAAGCCGGCACGTGTTGGTAACGATCCGTAACGAGAAGGGGAGAAATTCGTCTCTATATGTTACACTGACTCGGTATTATCAGTATTTATACTAAATTTAAACAAGCACATATATGGCATCAAAACAAAATTCAGGTACAGGTTCAAAATTGGCATTTTTAGGCGCACTTGTTGCCGCTGCAGCAGGAAGCTATTACGTTTATCACAATAAAGACGCCAAGAAACAAATTCGAAAGTTTAAAGGATGGGCCCTTAAGGCTAAAGGCGAAGTACTTGAAAAGCTAGAAAAATTCAAAGAGGTAGATGAAGACATGTACCAGAATGTAGTTGATACAGTCATGAAAAAGTACAAGAGTATAAAAAGCATAAAGACAGATGAGCTTGCTGATGTTTCGAAAGAACTCAAAAGCCACTGGAATAACATCAAGAAAGAACTTTCAACTGCTGGAAATACCACAAAGAAGTCTGCAACTAGCATGGTAAAGAAAGTGAAGAAGGCTGTAACTAAATAATAGCGGGGAAGAATTACATGAAGAACGATACCTCTTGGGGAAATGTCGCCGACTGGTATGACGAATACCTTCAGGGCGAAGGCAGTGCCGATTCATATCAGCGCGCTGTTATTTTACCTAATCTAATGCGCATGCTCGACGCGAAAGCGGGCGACCGCATTATTGATGTGGCTTGCGGTCAAGGCTTTTTTAGTGAAGAAATTGCCGCGAAGAAGGCCGACATTGTTGGCGTAGATATTTCTCCTGAACTCATAGAAAAAGCCAAAAAAAGATTTGCCGAGAAAAAACTCAAAGGTCGTTTTATTGTTTCTCCGGCCGATAATCTTTCTGCGCTCGAAAAGGGCTCGGCGAATAAAGTGGTATGCGTTTTGGCCGCTCAGAATATAAAAGAACTTGATGCCATGTTCGGCGAAGCAGCCCGAGTGCTTAAAAAAGGCGGTAAGTTCCTTATTGTGTTGAATCACCCGGCATTTCGTGTACCGCAGGCAAGCGACTGGCATTTTGAAAGCAACAAACAAGGTCGCGTCGTATATCAGTATTTGAGCGAGGGGGTTATCAAAATAGATATGCATCCTGGCGCAGCTACAAAACAAAAGCAGTTCACCTATTCGTACCATAGGCCACTGCAAGTATTCGTGAAATGGCTTTCGAAGCGCGGCTTCGCTATTACCCGTCTTGAAGAATGGATTTCTCATAAGAAGAGCGTGCCAGGGCCACGTGCCAAGGCTGAAGACGCCGCCCGAAAAGAAATACCGATGTTCATTTGTATTGAGGCGACACTGCTATAATTATTTAAGAATTTATAAAGAATTATTTTATGATTTCTTTGTCTGATATATGCATATGGACGGGGGGAAAGCTGGATGAAGCTGGCAAAAGCACAAGCGTCGCCGACGCCGAAATTGTTGACGCCGAAATTTTGTTTACTTCATTTTCATTTGATACCCGCACTATTATGCCGGGAGCCTTATTTATTGCGCTTAAAGGCGACACCTCCGACGGCCATCAATTTTTGAAAGAAGCCGAGAAAAAAGGAGCTTTGGCAGCTTTGGTTCAGAAGCCCGAAGTAGGCATTTCCATTCCTCAAATTTTCGTACCTGATACGCTCAAAGCTATGCAAGACGCGGCAAAGGCATATCGTCAAAAACTTGGTGCAAGCTTTCCTATTGTTGCGGTTACAGGCAGCAATGGTAAAACTACCACAAAGAATTTTATTGCCACTGTTCTTCTTAAGAAATATAAGGTGGCATATACCAAGGCAAGTTTTAATAATCATATTGGTTTGCCGCTTTCAATTCTTTCAATAAAGTCAGATGATGAAATGGCCGTGCTTGAAATAGGCACCAATAATTCCGGAGAAATAAAAATGCTGGCAGACATTTGCGGCCCGACATGTGGCGTCATTACAAATATTGGAGTGGCTCATATTGAAAACTTCGGTTCTAAAGAGGCTATAGCAAAAGAGAAAGGGGAATTGGGTAAAGCTTTACCAGAAGCGGCCGCCGGTGGCTTTTTGGTGCTACCTGCCGAAGATGAATTTGCCGGCACCTTGGCTGAAATGACAAAAGCTAGGGTTATAAGAATGTCACGAACAGCCGAGCCATACGCCGCTTTAGCCAATAAAATAAAAAAGGCAGGTATGCAGGCTGGTAATCTTATGGCAGAGCATCTAATAACAGACGCCTTGCTTGCTGCGGCTGTAGGTTATGAGTTTGGCATCAGTGACGATGAAATTGTTGACGCACTGGCAAATGCAAAAGGTGAAGATGGCAGATTTACATTCAAGAAAATCGGCAATTTTAATATTATTGACGATACATACAACGCCAATCCAGATTCAGTATGCGCTGCAATAGATGCGATGGCAGAAATTTACCCTGAAAGGAGAAAAATAATTGCTTTGGGTAAGCTAATGGAGCAGGGAGACTTTTTAAAAGAAGGTTATGGGCGCATTGTTAAAAATGCAGAAAGAACAGGCGCTGAGGCGATAATTTTTGTAGATATAAATTTTGATGCCGACACGACAGCTTCACTTAAAATTTTTCATGTAAAAAATCAGCAGGAGTGTGCTGATATGATCAAAAATATGTATAAAACAGGCGACATTGTACTTTTGAAGGGAAGTAAGAGCTCTGAGATGAAAAAAGTTCTAGACTTTTTAGCCTAGTTTTTAGGGTTCTGAATTACGCCTAATAATAAGGATATTTTGAGGGTACTTTATCTCTAAAAACACATAACTATACACAGGGTCAATAGCTAAAATAGCCTTATTTTGCTATACTTTCGTCATATTCTTATGGCTAAAAACGAGGCTAAAAAAACCGCTAAAGCGGGCAAAGCATACGACGCTTCATCCATCACCGTACTTGAAGGCCTCGAACCGGTTCGAAAGCGCCCGGGTATGTATATCGGTACCACGGGGCCCGAAGGTCTTCATCATTTAATTTGGGAAATTTTCGACAACTCGCGAGACGAAGCCATGGCCGGCCGTTGCAGCCATATTGAAGTTACACTTCTTCCGGGCGATGCAGTTCGCGTCGTCGACAACGGTAATGGTATTCCTGTCGGCATCCATCCTAAAACAAAAGTTTCTGCGCTTGAAACAATTATGACGGTTCTTCACGCCGGCGGTAAGTTCGACAACGAGGCTTATAAAGTTTCTGGAGGTCTTCACGGTGTAGGTGCGTCTGTTGTAAACGCACTTTCTGAACATACTAAGGTTTTGGTTCACCAAGACGGCGGCATTCACATGCAAGAGTACCGCCAAGGTAAGGTAGAAGCAAAGGTGAAAAAAATTGGCAGCTCGAAAGAGCACGGTACAATTGTATTGTTCAAACCCGATATAGAAATTTTTAAAGAAGGTATTTCATTCGATTGGAACAAAGTTGTGAACCACTTGCGTCAGCAGGCTTATCTTGTAAAAGGCCTTGAGGTAAATGTTATTGATGCACGAGCTTACGACACCAAGGCTATGCGCACCATTCTCGAAAGCGCATTTTTCCTAAAAGACGAAAAGCTCGATGTACCTTCAATGACCTTTTATTTCGAAGGAGGCCTTCGTTCACTTGTGGCATTTTATAACCGAACGCAAAAGGCAGTTCACAAAAATATTTTCTATACAGAAAAAGAATACATAGTAGGTAGTAACACAAGCGGCAAAAACGGTAATAATACTGGTGTCGACGGCGGTAAAATGACAGCTGAAGAAAAAGTAGCTGCGGCCGAAGCTGCAAAAACAGAAGCTCTGCACGCGCGTAACAAAACAGTGGGTGTAGAACTCGCGCTTCAGTATGTAGACGACATTAATACAAAAATTGTTGCCTTTGCAAACAATACATATAACTCTGAAGGTGGTACGCATGTTGCTGGTTTCAAAACTGCACTAACACGAACAATAAACCAGTACGCAAAAAAGAACGGCATCATAAAAGATTCAGAAGACAATCTTACCGGCGAAGATGTGCTCGAAGGTTTGGTAGCTGTTGTTTCAGTTAAGCTTCCAGAAATTCAGTTCGAAGGTCAAACAAAATCTAAGCTCGGTTCCGTAGAAGCTCAAAGCGCTACCTCAGGAGTATTCAGCGAGGCATTCTCAGCCTTCATGGAAGAGAACCCAGACGACGCCAAGGCCATCATCAGTAAGGGCTTATTGGCCCTGAGGGCTCGAAAGGCGGCTAAAGCAGCCAAAGATTCCATCCTTCGAAAAGGCGCTCTCGAAGGAATGACCTTGCCGGGCAAATTGGCTGATTGCCAAAGCAAACGTGCCGAAGAAAGCGAACTCTTTATTGTGGAAGGAGACTCTGCCGGAGGTACAGCTAAAATGGGACGCGACAGACGCACTCAGGCCGTATTGCCGCTTCGAGGTAAAATTTTGAACATCGAGCGAGCGCGACTCGACAAAATGCTTGCATCCGAACAAATTCGTAATCTTGTTGTAGCACTCGGTACGGCCATAGGCGACACTTTCGATATTTCAAAACTCCGCTATCACAAAGTCATCATCGCCACCGATGCTGATGTTGACGGCGCGCACATCCGTACGCTTATTCTCACACTGCTTTACCGCTACTTCCGGCCTCTTATCGATGGTGGTTTTATATACATTGCCCAGCCGCCGCTTTATAAAGTGAAGAAGGGTAAAGATCTCCATTATTTTTATAACGATGAAGACAAAGTCGCGTACCTTAAAAGCGAGGGTATTAATGCCGACGAAATTCAAATAGACTACGAAGATTCTGCCGACGATGGAGCCGAAGAAGCCGAACTTGGCGATAGTGAAGAAACAGAAAGAGCTAAAAACAAATTAAAAGAAAAGAAAGACGCCCTCCGCGCTTCTAAAATTCACGTGCAGCGATATAAAGGTCTTGGTGAAATGAACGCAGATGAACTCGGCGAAACTACTATGGATATAACCAAGCGTGTATTGAAGCAGGTAACAATAGAAGATGCTACCGAAGCCGATAAAATAATAGAAGTGCTCATGGGTAACGACGTGCCTTCACGAAAAACATTTATTCAAACTAACGCAAAGATGGCGAATATTGATATTTAAATACAAAACAAAAACACCCCGCATGTTCGGCCTAGCCGTCGAACATGCGGGGTGTTTTTGTTTATTAGTAGTTGATATAGAAGTTCACTCCAAGAGTGTTGTTTCCTTCATTGTATTCATTTACCTGGTCGTAGCTGTCAGCGTAGAGGCTCATGGTGTGTGAACCTATACCGAGGTTGTCGAAAGCGACGGTGTATGTTGCCGAACCGCCTGAAGCAATTGAGCTTTCTGTCTGGGGGTTCTGATAGACGCGAGGCTGGTACATGTCGTTGACTTCAGCTTTGAATGTCCAAGCGCCTGAAGCAGAAAGCCCCTGGTTTATGACCTGAAACTTTACAGCAACGCGTGAACCTGTGCGGAAGTTCTGGTTGCTGACAGGAACGAAATTATTATTGTAGTCGAGAGTTCCGACTGAAACGACGCGAACAGTAAGGTCGGGTCGGCCGTCGCCTGAAACAGGGTAACCGCCGATTGTGCCGGTGCCCGGGTTAGTAGTGCCGGTACCTGTAACTACGAGCGCCGAGCTTGCAGTGTTGTTTGCGTTATTCGCGTCTCTTCCTGAGGTGTCAGTTGCGGTAATAACCACAGATGAACTGCCTGAACGAGGAGATGTGAAGTTGGCCTGGCCTGTCACTGCAGAACCTGCAGGAAGGTAAGAGCCACCGTTAATTGTACGTGTCTGATCGGCAGCGCTTTGCGCGGGCATCTGAACATTTATGCTCCATGCGCCTGTTGGGCAATTGCCGCGGTTCTCAACTTTGAACTTTACGGAAACCGTATCGCTTGTAGTGAATGAATTAGTTTCAATAAACTGGCCGTATGAAGTTATGATACCGCGGGAAAGAATGGTGACTGCAATGTCTGGGTATCCGCCAGTTGTGCAGGCTGTTGAATATGTACCTGTGTTCGTTGAAGTATTTGTAGATGTATATGTTGAACCAGAAAGCGGGTTAGGACCAGCAGCCGGAACATAATTATTGTAACCAGTTGAAACGCCGGTAGAGGTAGCAGTACTGGTTGCGTTTGTAGTCGTAATGAAACCTGTGTTTGTGCTTGTTGCAGAAGTTACGGTTGTTGTGGTTGTGGCGTGAGATGAACCGCCGAAGACAGAACCGAGAGAAACGGTCGCCGAAGCGAGGGAAGACAGAGCCCTAGGCACCACGCGCACGATGCCGATGCTCAAAAATACCAATATCAAAATAATGGCGCAAATAATGAGGATTCGTAGGAATGTTTTCATAACGTAATCATTATATCAGCGGAATAGTGTATTGTCAAATATCTGGCCATGGCGTATAATGAGGCGGTAACAGGCGACAATAATGCGCGTCCTAAGGTGCAATGTTGCAGGCCATTCCAAATATATGATAAGCAAATTAGAAAGATATATCGAAAACAGCCTCCATGGCCTCGTAAAAAAGGGCGAAGTTCCTTTTTGGGGCTGGTTTATTCTTATTTTTCTCGGCACAACAATTGTTTTGTCTGGGCTCGGCCTTCTACCGAGCGAACTCAAAGAAAATTCGGAAGGTAATTCATTTATTGAATCGGGTAGTCAAAAAATTGACGAACTGCTGGGCGCGCAAAATGTTGAAGGAACGCAGCTTAACGGTGCAACCGGCGAAACAATTAGCGGCACGCAAGGCACAGCATTTTCAGAATTTCCAACTCAGGCAAAAACAAATGGAGGAGCGGCGCCGACTACTATTAGTCAGCAGGGAGGGAAAGCTTCTACCGGCCAAACAAACGGATACGGTATATTGCCGACCCGTCTACTCATTCCTTCAATAGGCGTTAACACCGTAATAAATAACCCTACAAGCACAAGCACGGCCAAGCTCGATTACGAACTCACCAAGGGCCCTGTGCGCTACCCAGGTTCGGGCACCATAGGCTCTGGCAACATGTTTATTTTCGGCCACAGCACCGGCTGGAGCGTGGTTCAGAATAAGGCATACAAAGTTTTCAATAATATAAAAACCCTTAACAAAGGAGATTTTATTTATGTAGAATCGGGCAATACCACTTACACATACAAAGTTAGGGAAGTCACCGAAGTGAATAAGAACGACACGCTCATCACTTTCGACACCAGCGTGAACATGCTCACACTTTCAACTTGCGACAGCTTCGGCGCCAAGACCGACCGCTATGTGGTTACGGCAGATTTTGTAGGTGTGCGGTAGGGAATTGACAAAATCATAAAAAATGAGATAATTACGTCAGCCCATTAGATCACAAGGTCTTTCACAACACACGTTTTTGCATAGGGCATGCAGAACAATTCAGAACAACCCCCATTCCAGAACACCATGAAAACGATTCGACTCTTGGTAGCGCTTTGCGTTGCCACCCTCTTCAGTACGCCCTCATTGTTTGCGGGGCCACCAGACATTGCAGAGATCCTGGCGAAGCTCCACACTCCAAAAGGTTCGGAGCCTAAACCGAAGCCGGTTGCTGCGGCACAGGCTACCAAACCGCGTCCGCAAAAGGGCGGCTCAAGCAAGCTCCCGCCGTACCACACCCGCTATGTGACTGAAGCCCCCCGCAATCGGGCAGGGAACAGTTACTCCGCGGGGTATATCCAGGCCAACGGGCCATCGGGGATATATGTCATGGCACCCAGCCCGAACACAACCTGTCCGCGGCAAGGGTACACGCCTGCGCCTCAGATGCACTACGTTTACAACCAAAACCCGCCGGCTCGCTGGAGCTGCAGTCAGTGAAGCGTCTCGGCCGACAGCGCCACATGTCCGCCTTCGGCGGATGAAGAACAAAGTCACCTCTACAATCATTCAGTTGATTGCACGTGGCTTTTCTTATTGGCCGCAGAGTAGCCGAAAGGGATATTTGACGAATTTGTATTTAATGATATAATACTAGCATCCAGTCAAACCCAGAAAAACCACTCAAACTGAACCACTAGAAAACTCAATTGTCCCATGAAAACTTCATATTTGTTCCTGATTATTGCGCTTTTTGCCGTCTGCTTCGTGCAGACTGCCGAGGCGCAAATTCCCGCCAAGGGCGGATATGTGCTCATCAATAAGAGCACTCAGACGTTGAAGGCGTACTTCAACGGGCAACTCAGAGTCGAGTCAGTGTGCGGAACGGGGTCTGGGTTCACCCAGGCCTCAACAACGCACAACGGCCGGCACAAGATTCTGTCAAAGGGCGGACCGAACTACTTCTCGAAGAAGTTCGGGGCGCCAATGCCTTACGCAATGATGTTTACTGACGACGGAGACTTTCTCCACGGCAGTTACAGCTTTGTGACCATGATGGGCAAAGGAATGCCGCAGTCGCATGGCTGCGTCCGTCTGCCTATCTCGGTGGCAAAAGAGCTCGACAGCTTCCTTCACGAGGGAGATATCGTCGAAGTTGTCGGGGAAGAAACCGACAGCATCAAAGCGCTCGACATACCTTCTTTATACGAAGACTTGCCAGGGGGGCTGGTCCGCATGAAAATTGCAGGCCCGAACCCGTCGGCGGCCGACGTAAAGAAGGCCCGCGAAATGTGGGTCACAAAAAAACTCTTCTCCCGTCCGCGCGGAGAGACAGACAGATCAAAAATACGGATCGGATACCCGTGCATGCCGGACAACACGTTAGTGCCGCTTCTCCAGTTCGAAAGTGCTATCCTCACACCCCAAGAGAGGGCGGGAGGAGTCCATCTTACGTTTGATCATTCAGGGGGCAAAAAAGCCCCACGCAGGTAGCGGAAACCTGCAAAAACCGAGCCGGCAGCTGCGTCACCATGCGCATCTGCCGGTTTTTTTGTTCATTTATATACGAAGTTTTTTATATTAGAAAATGACAAAGAAGCAAAGGAATAAATGGGGAATAAAACTGCAAATAAAAAAGCGCCCTACTGTGATTCGGGCGCTTTCATCCAGGACCGCTGGAGGCGGGATCAAGAGTGATCAGTGTGGCATTACTGCCGAGGTTCGTTGAGTTGCCCCAACACCTTTTCCAGATTGTCTTCCGACATTCGGATAGTGTGGTGGTTAGCGGGCAATCCGTTAACCGTGTCTGGGTCGTCCCTGCCAGGCACCCAGATAGGCTTTCCGACGGGGGTTCCATCAGCGTGGCGGCGCTGCAAGATATGGCCTTGACGGCCTTTTTCGACGATCTTAGCCTCTCCACCTTGACGGCCTTGCTTACGCGGAGAATGACCCCCGTGGTAAGTGTAGCCGTTGTCGGCAGAGCTTTCAGTTTCGGTGTAACCGCGCTGGTTGTTTCGTGCCGGACCGCGGCTGTAATGCTGTGGGGCGGCGCAGGAAACCAACAGAGTGGCAGCGAGTGCAATGATGAGGGTGAAGAGGTGAGTGAAAGATGTTGTTTTCATAGGATTGGGTTTCTGAATTGAGTTTGACTGAGTATATGAGTTGGGGTTAACAATGCCGGCATTTTTGCGCAGCAATAGGAAACCATGGGTATAGTTTGCTATTGCTGCGTAAAAGGCAGGCTAGTTCTCACTCTTTGGAGCCTCTTTACAAGGTGCTTATTCGATAGTATTATACACCATACGGAGATATATGTCAAGATTTACAGGACCTAACTTAAACGGTATAGTTCTGGAGCTTGACAGAGTATATTATCTAGTATATAATACACGCATCATGAATATGAAATTAAAAAACACAGCAATTGTCGTAGCAGCAGCAATAGCCCTTATAATCACGGGCTCATTTGTAATGGCTCCCACAACTGCACTCGCATGGGGCGATGATTGGGATACTGGAGGCATAAGCGGAGGCGACTATTACGATTCATACGGTATAGATACCTATGGTTGGGGCGGTAGCGATTATTACGATTCTTACGGAGTTGATACATACAGCTCATACTACCCTTCATACTCGTCTGGGTACTCATCGTACGTTCCGTCTTCTTCAGGATACTCATATACACCTTCTTCTAGTGGCGGCTACTCGTATACGCCGGCTTCAACTCCTTCATATTCGTACACTCCTTCATCTGCTTCAAACTATTCGTATACACCATCAACCTCGTCTGTGTACCACTATTCACCAACATCAAGTTCGGCGAACAGTACAAGCGCAGCAACTGCGAGCAATATGACATATGTATCTAGTACGAACACTAATACGAATACAAACAATCTTGCTAACACAAACACGCTTAACCAGACATACAACCCGACAAACACAAACGTATATACTCCTACTAACGTCTTCAACCCGGTAAACAATAACGATGCGCGAATTAACCTCATCGTACTTGGCGGAGGCACAACAGGAACTACTAATACGAACAATCTTTCTGTTAACTGTACTATCAACCCTTCAACTGTATATGTAAACCAGAACGTAACGTTCACTGCTAACGCTTCAGGCGGAAACGGCAGCTACACATACTCATGGACAGGTTCAGATGGTATCAGTGCTAGCGGTCAGAGCTTTACAGGTATGTTCTCTTACACGGGAACAAAGACAGCAACTGTTACCGTTTCTTCAAACGGCCAGACTGCTTCAGCATCATGTAACGCAACTGTTCAGGGTAACTCATATAACAACCAGACAGCATACTGCGTAGCTAACCCTACAAACAGTGTTATTGGTCAGCCTGTTACTTGGACAGCTTACACAAGCAACAACCAGTACTCAGGTTACTATGGTTCTACATACCAGTGGTCAGGTTCTGACAACTTGTATGGAAGCGGCCAGACAATAAGCCATGTCTACAACACTCCAGGGGTTCACACGGCTAACGTGACGATATACTCGAACGGTCAGACATATACTGCTTCTTGCAGCACAAACATAAATGGTTACCCATATGCAACAGGCGGTGCGACTGTCATTCGTGACACAAACACTCCTGTAAACGGAACTCCAGTAGCAGGCGTCTTCCTTAACCAGGTTCCTGCAACAGGTGTCAGCTTCGGTCTCAAGATGACTCTCTTTACAGTAGGTCTCTTGATGTGGTCTCTCTTCGCCGCTTACATCGTAAGCGTGAAGCGAAAGGCTAAGCTTGCCGGCGCAAACGGTTTCGACGGAAGCTTCGGTTTCGGTAACACGGCGGGTGCAGGCTCCGACAATGTAGTAGCGCGTATCAACGCGTTCAAAGAGGCAAATCTTCAAAAGAAAGGTTTGGTCAGCTAACACAAACAAAAAGACCTCGTATGTTCGTCCTGGATGGTCGAACATACGAGGTCTTTTTGTTTGTGTTACATGTACATACCTTCTTGCCTTATCTTATAAAAAAGGAATAGAATATGGGTGAGGGTAGTCAATGTCATCCTCATGTGTCGGGGGCTACCTCGGGCATTCATAATCGGGTATCAAACAAACAACTAGTTAGTTCAAAAACACACGATGAAGCATCCACCTTACACCAATGTCGGCCCTGCCAAAAACGCAGGGGGAATATCGGTTTTGAGTTTGAAATCAACGCTTGCGCCTTCACCGGCGCTGCGGTAACGGAAGGGGGCTCTTCTTAGCAAGCTAAGGGATTCATCTGAATAGGCTTGTGGGCCGTGCGTAATTGCTCGGACGACAGGATGAGGAAGATAATAGTAATGAGTGGCCTCATTTTGCTTTAGGGCCGCGGGAAACGTCACACGACGCTACTGCGGCCCCTTTTATATCCACATGTTTTAGGTGCGTATCGTGGTACTATCAATCTACTAATATTTTATGAATGAGAGATATACATCTATTAATGGTCATGAAATGGGTGCGACTCATGAGAGCGCTGAGGTTTTTAGATTAAGAAATACTGTAGAGCTGGCAAAAAGGGTAGTTTTTGAGAGGTCTACTCAGCTTGAACCAATAAGACTTTATATGCAACTAAGTAATGAGCTTGAAGTGGCGAGTTTAAACCCGAATGTGCGCGAACTTCTTGATGAAGCAAGAGATCTGCTGATGAAGTTTCCTGAGGCATCAACAAACAATGCTATCTCTATGGTACAAAAAGCTCGCGAGCAGAACGATTTAGCTGCTATGCAAGAATGGTACAAGGCTGCAAGTGATTTACTGTCGTGGTGGCAACCTGATTTTATTAGCCTAGAAGCCGCTAAAAGAATAAAAGGAGAACTTGAAGCTGCCTTGAATGGCGGGGGTCTATAAAATATAAAGGCTTGGTTTTTCTGCTATACTAAAGGCGATAATGCTTCACATCGCCCAATTTATACACATATACGGCTACGCCGGGATGTTCCTGATAGTTTTTCTTGAGTCGTCATTTGTCTTTCCACTTCCAGGCGACAGCCTACTTTTTACTGCTGGTATTTTTGCGGCGCAAGGGAAGTTCGGATTGTCTTTTCCTATACTGTTTGGCGTATTTTTCGCAGCAACATTTCTTGGCAGTATCTTAGGCTATGAAATAGGTTTTTACAGTATTAATTTAAGGAAGTTTAAAATCTTTCGTGGAGTATTTGACCAAGAACATGTGCACAAAGTACATGTATTTTTCGAAAAATACGGTCGCATTGCAATGCTTCTTTCACGCTTCGTTCCGGTAGTACGCACGTTTACACCAATAGCTGCAGGTATGGGTAAAATGAATTACAAAAAGTTTATTGTTTACAACATTCTAGGTGCACTTATTTGGTCAGTAATAGTAACATCGCTAGGCTTTTACTTGGGGCGCGTCTTTCCTGGCATTGGGAACTATCTGCAGTATGTTGTTGCTTTAGTTATTATAGTTTCAATATTGCCGGCATTCCTTCATAAATATGTAAAGAAAGGGAAGGGGGAATAGGTTTAAATTGTGGGCGATACAGGGTTCGAACCTGTGAACCTTCTCTACGTCAAAGAGACGCTCTACCAACTGAGCTAATCGCCCTTTAGGTTTCAACCACTTTATCACAATATAACTGGGCAAGGAAGAGCGACAAATATGCTATAATAGCACTATAAATTCAGTGTGGTTTCAGAGTCCAATCTATTAATATGACAAGCAAAAAACGCGCATACAGCAAGGCTTGGCACGTTGTCTACGCCGCACATCCGCCGGTCCGCAGGGTGCTTCAGGTGGGAGGAAGGCATAAAGACAGACACCCGTTTCTTTTGGGAATGTTCAATTTTGAAAAGTACGCCGTAGAAGATCTTGAAAAGCATCTTGCTGATATTGGTTTTGAAAAATCGAGGTTGGCCTGGAAGGAAGAAGGCGAGGTTTCAAGTATGAGGAAAGTCGATGGCAAAAAGTTTCAATGGCACATTAGGGTATTTGAAGACGGGGAAGTGCGCGCGCATTATGAGTATTCTCCGGAAGTGCACCCTATCAAACATTTAAAGGGACACGTTTTTCACGATGATAAGAAATTCTTGCTGCCACTATTGGGCGATTATTTAAGGTAAAAGGGAGGATTTTGTATTTCTTACCTTCTGCTTAAATGATTGTAAATATCTTCAAGTGCTTTAACCGCGTCGCCTGCTGCGATATTGTTTTGGTGGTATAGCCCGTCGGTGCAATCGCCAGCGGCCCAAATGCCGAAAGTTTTTGTTTCTTGGTTGCGCGGGTCGACAATTATTTTGCCGTATGTGTCGAGCTCGACTATGTTTTTAACAAAGCCAGTGTTAGGAAGAAGACCAATTTCAACAAAGACTCCAGTAACGGCTAGTTCAGCTTCTGCTTCTTCGCCTGTTTTGTATGTAAGACCCTTTACGAATTTGTTGCCTGTAACCTCAATAATTTTAGTATTTTTAAGCACTTTAACGTTTGGTTTTGCCAGTACTTTTTCGACGGTAACAGGGTCTGCACGAAATGTTTCGCTGCGGTTTATGATAGTGACGCTTTTGCAATACGCGGTAAGCTGTGAGGCGCTTTCAAAGGCTGCATTTCCTCCGCCAAGTACGGCTACATCTTGGCCTTCAAAAAGTGGCCCATCGCAGGTGGCGCAATAGGTGAGGCCTTTGTGCTCGAACACATCGGCACCTTTTGCTTCAAGCTTTCGGCGGCTGCTTCCGGTTGCTATAAGAATTGAACGGGCTTCGACTGTTTCGTTTGCACCTGAATAGTCGCCTATGGTGACGGTAAAAATAGGGTCGGTATCGGTGCCGTTGTTGTTAATGTTTTTCTTTATTTCAGATGCTCGAAAGCCTTTTTTTATAGTGACAATATTGCCTGCATATGCCTTTAGGTGTTCTTCGAAAGACTTAGCTAGGTCGGAGCCACTGATTTTGACCGTGCCTATCCAGTTTTCTATACCTTCAGAAACGGCGCTTTGACCGTCGAAGTTTTCGGTTACAAACAGCGTTTTGAGGCGCTTACGAGAGGCGTAGACGCCTGCTGCAACGCCGGCAGGGCCGCCGCCTACTATGAGAAGGTCGTACATATTTGAGGGTGTTTGCTCGGTATTCATGTTGGTCTATTGTATCTCATATGAGAACACATACCAACTTGCCGTGTAAGATGACATATTGTGCTGTTCCAGTATAATGCATCCTTAGAAAATACGTTCATCTCTTTTCGAAAAAAAACACAAACCCCAAACCAAACCTCAACGGAGAATTCTTATGGTATTAGAAGCAATCGAGCCGAAGCCTTCTGATAACCTCAGAATTCATACGGCGACAGTCAACCTTGTTGGAGGAGACAAATATCAAATTCACGAAGTGTGCGATATTGAATGGGTAGCCGGGCATTTCTCAACCGTGAGTCATGCTGGAAACCCATTACCTGCAGAAAGCGGTAAGTATCTAGACGGTGCAGTTATTGTCGCATGGCCCGATGGCTGTAGTGTGAGAGTGCGGCGTTATATCCGCACACCACAACATTAGTGCTTTCCATAGGAAGGCAAAT
>OFRG01000188.1_pt1 | contig 26861 bp, 42 predicted proteins | sample 1543071 | NCBI WGS metagenome assembly OFRG01 (sample SAMN07774222, study PRJEB24372) | wastewater metagenome | isolation source: WWTP Verbania (Effluent) | place: Italy: Verbania | collected 2015-12
CTACTACGAAACAGAACATACAGAGCAAGTGATATAGAAGAGAAAGCAATCAAACAAAACTATAAGAACTGGTTACAAGAGTATGAGTTTGAAGTAGATAAGGAAGTTTCACTATCTCGGTGGAAAGTGCAAAAAATGCTTGATTTATAAGGGTTTAATATGTGGATAACTATACTTGCATTGCGGTATAGAAAGTATATAATTAAAAGATAATAATAAGAGAGTAAAACATATGAAAAATGATATTAAAAAAGCTCCAAAGAAAACAAGTAAAGTAGTAACATCTTCTGGAAAAGGAGTTAAGATTACAAAAAGAGAAGTACTTCCTTTCGCAGTAGAAGAAATCATAACAAAGGAAAAAACACTAAAACAAAAACTCGCAGATCAAAAAGCAGAAATAAGTGTACTGTGGACTACAGTAGTTGTACTCATGCTCCTTGTTCTCGGTCAAGCGTTGGTAAAGTAGGCTCTCTATGTACATTATTAAGTAAGAAAAACGCTTATGAAAGACAACTCATTCTCTAACTTTATAAGAAACGGAACTCCTGAAAAAAAGAAAGAAGTTTACAACGATGTTATAAATGAATCAATTCAAGACCAAAAACAATCTATGACCTCCACTATTGAAAAAGAGGGCAACGAGTTGCCACACAATACAACAGAAGAATGGTGGGAAGAAGATTTATTTCTGAAACAATGGACTTCAGCAAAAGGCTCGAACCGAGAACTGATTGACCATGTAAAAAATATCGTACTAAGAACTCACAACCTCGCTCTCCAACAGGTATTAGAGAAGTTGGAAGAAAAGAAGTTTACTGAACAACAGGTAGAAAAACAACAAGAAATGGGTGAGTGGAATTGCTACTCACGAGAAGAATACAATGAAGCACTAGACGATGCTAAATCCATTATCACCTCACTACAAAAGGAGTAACATATGAAGTATATTGCTGTATTTGAAGATAGAAAAGGGTTTACTAAAGTTCTTGAATTTGCACAGTTACCACACAAATATGACTTTGTTGAATATGCTCCTGTTGGAGCGATGTTTGCGTGGAATCCTGAAGTAACTCCAAATATACCACAAGATGTTAAAATTACCTTTTTACCGAAAGGAAAACCAGAAGAGATTTATGGTCAAATTATTCAAAAATATATACAGGACTAATAAAAGATTTAAAAGTTAATTCACAAAAGGAGTAATAGTATGAAAGAAATAAAACTACAATTTTGGAATAGAAAGTCAAAAACAATGAGTGTTCCGTACAGTCTAGCAGATTTAGCTTATGAGGGTTTTCCAAATCAATATAAAAATGAACACGAAGATGTGTTAGATGAAGAATGTGATGTATTGCAATACACAGGTCTCAAAGACAAAAACGGTAAAGAGATTTATGAGGGGGATATAATTAGAAGCTATGAAAAGGTTACAACTATTATATGGCTTGAAAGTGAAGGAGGATTTTATGCTAGAACATTAACAGGCGAATGTTTCAAATATTATCATAATTCAATTATTGAAATCATCGGCAACATCTACGAGAACCCAAATCTTTTACAAGATTCAACAAAAGGAGTAACAGTATGACAGAAGTCAAGATAAAGAAATACATAAAAATAACTCCTGATTTTTTCAAAGATTTAGAATTTAAGATTGAACTTCCTACTTTTCAATGTTCTTGTGGCGAAGAAATACTATTGACACCAGAAAATATGGAACAAAGTTTACAAGATTCAACAAAAGAGAGTTAGAAGATGCCAACAGAAAATATAAAATTATTACATGAAATACTATTACAAATGTTGTTTGGTTTTATAGGAATTGGCATGGGTGTAATAGTCTGTTATTTACTAATCAAAGAGTAAGGATATGGAATCACACTGTGTATATAAATCAGATGATTGTAAAATATGTAGAAAGTATACACCATTAGAAATAGCAGCAGGTGCAATTAAAAATAATGAAAAGTACTTTGAAATCCCTATGAACCAACCAACAGTAAATAAATATGAAGATATAGTAAACGACATTGTTTTAGAGATTTGTATTGATGAAAATTGCATTGAACGGTCTGAACATGAATACCATAGAGATGTAGTTAAAGAAAGAGTAATGCACTTGCTATCCCAACAAAGAAAGGAGATAGTAGAACTTGCAGAGTCCATGAAATATGCAGAACACAAACATGGAACAGATTGCAAAGATTTCTACGATTGTGAAAAGTTTTCTTTTGCAGAAAGGATTAGAAATGGAGCAATTGATGACATCATTACTAAGTTAAGCAGTGAAAAATAATATGCTCACAGTGACAATATCAATAAACGCAGAACCTATATATACCCGAAGTGTTGTAAATAAACTAGAAGAAACAGGACATTACTTGTGTGATGATGGCTCAAAAATAAAACACAATCCTAAAGACGGAGCTGTTGCACTGGCAATAAAAGCGTTAAAGACAATAAAAGAAGTAAAATAATTTATTAGTTAAGCAAACCAGAGGTATGAGTATCAAAGAAATAAAAAACCAAATACACCTATTTCGCAAGGCAAAAGAGTACTCAAAGGCAGACAGATTGAAACACTTATTGAAACTTAAAATAAAGCAAACCAAATGAGTATTGCACATTAACAGTAAACATGATATAATATAAGCATATGAAACAAGATCAGGCACTATCAATCCTAGTCCAAGCTGCACACGCTGGACAAAAAGCAGGAGCATTTAATCTTGCAGAAGCAAAAATGATTGCAGAAGCTATTGAAGTCTTTGTACCTAAAAAGACAGAGGAATCACCAAAAGAAGAAGTAAAAGAAGAATAAACATAATGCAGTCTAAAGACGAATTAGAAAAATGGCATAGTACAAAAGACGCTTGGAATTATGAAACAACCCAAGACGATATAACCAGAAAAGAAAAGATACTTTCACTACTAGGAACATACAAAAAAGCTTTAGACATTGGAGCTGGTGAAGGTTGGATAACTAAAGATATAAATGCAGAAATAATTCATGCCATAGAAATATCAGACAACGCTTCATCACGTTTTCCAAGCAATGTTAAAAGAGTACATGAACCAGAAGGAGAATATGACCTTGTGATAACTACAGGAACACTCTATAAACAATATGATAATCAACAGATACTTGATTGGATTAGGAAATGTTCAAAAGGATCGTTACTCATTGCAGGGATAAAATCATGGCTACCAACTTTACCAGAACCAGACAAGTATATAGAATTTCCTTATAGAGAATACACACAGTGCATATATTTTTATGAAACTAGCCCACAACATTGGTAATCACAAACACCCTAACTATAATACCCACGATGAGATTTTAAATTGTAATGAGGAGATTGGTTTCGACGGAATATACTTAAATGTATATGAAAACAAAGATGTTCTGAAAGGAAAGTCAGGAATAATGTTTGTTATGGGAGACTATTTAGGAAAGGACAATGAATTTGATATACAGAATGTTCCGCAGGTTGAAAAGTACTGTACATTAGATCAAGTGCAAGAACTCTGTGAAACGTATGATTTCAATCTAGGTTGGCATACATGGTCTCACCCTGACTTAACAACACTTTCAAAAGAAGAAATTATAAAAGAAATAACACCACCTTTTCCAATGGACTATTTTGCATATCCATATGGAAGATATAATGATTTAGTTATAGAGTGTGTAAAAGAAGCAGGGTACAAGGATGCCTGGTCAGTCACACAAGGTACTGGTGAGCAGTTTAAACGTATTAGAAACTATATATGATCACAGTTGTTATAGCGTCATACAAATATGGACATCTCGCTGCTCATGCAATAGAGTCACTACTTTCACAAACAAGAAAGCCAGATAAGATATTTTTAGTTGATGATGGAGCAGGAGACTGTAAACATTTAAAAGGAATATATCCTGATGTAGAATATGTATTTAGAGAAAAGAATCTCGGTACAGTTGCAAACTTTCAAGATATGTTAAACCGTGTAAAAACAGACAAGTGTGTGTTCATTGGTGCTGACAACTGGTTACGAAGTGATGCACTTGAGATACTCGATAAAGTAGATGCTGATATTGTAACATACGATATACAAGTGACAGGAGAACTCAAAGAAGAGATACTTAACAGGCATCCAAGAGAAGTTTCAAAATATAAAGGTGACTTTTGGTGGGACAGATCTTCAGGACATCACGGATCTATGCTTTACAACACAAAGAAAGCACAAGAAGTAGGTTATCACTCTGAAGCACAAAGAACACAAGAAGATAGAAACTTATATCATGATATGTTATCTAAAGGTGCAACACGAATCCATGTATCAGAACCACTTTTATACTATAGAAGACACAGAGAAAACTTTAACTCTTGTAAATAATATGATATAATAAAAGAAAAGCATATGAAAACAATACTTGTTCAAGGTGCATTCGACATCTTAAATTGGGGACACATACAAGTCTTCAAATACCTCAAAGAACGAGGTCAATATCTTATTGTCGCATTAAACAGCGATGAACTATACAAAGACTACAAAAACAGACGTGCTACGTTACCTTTCCAACAAAAGAAAGAAATACTTGAATCTATACGATATGTAGATCAGGTAGTACAAGCAGACAATTTTAGCCCATTACAGTTACTACAAGATTATGCCATAGACGCATACGCTGTAGCAGACGAATGGTTACATACAAAAGAAGAAGAAATAGCCTTTATGAAATCTAAAGGTAAAGAGATCATCGTACTTCCACGTTTTAAAGGTGTTATATCAACATCTCAAATGAAACAGAACGTCATAGACGAATATGAATACTACAAAACTTCTGGTAATAAGCCAAAATCAGCAAGTGATTACTAAACAAATACGCAAGAGGGTCTTTACAAATCCTCTTGTTTTTTATATAATATAACTATGATGTCATACCAACAAATCATTGCAAAGTTACTTGAAGTACAAGAACGAGTATATGGTTGTGGAAATGGTCGTGTCGAAATAGGAAAACTAATAGACGAACTCAATGCTCTTATCAACTCTAGTAACAATAGCAATTAGTTATCTCATCTCTGAAAGTTTCTTATTTGAGAAACCTAGAGAGTGGAGCAAGAAGAATAGATACCTTGCAGAACTAATTCACTGTCCGATATGCTTGTCCTTTTGGATAGCACTTGTAATTACATTGAGTATCTGGCAAAGTCTTGCTATAATGGGAGTATTAGTCTTAATAAAGAAACTACTATGAAAGGAAAATCACCTAAAAAAGAACAGAAGAAACCAAAGAAAGAAGTAATGACAAAGGCAGCAAAACTTGCTATCTATCGAGGTAAACTTTAATTAAAAGAGTTCCATTATGGCAGAGGTAGGAAGACCATCACAACTAGACGATGAACAGTTTCTCTTGAAAATTAGAGAGCTTTATTTAGATGGGAAGAATGAGAAGCAAATAGCGGAAATCCTTGAAGTTCCAATAGGAACATGGGATTATTGGAAATGGAAGAATTATCAAGGTTTCTCTGATAAACTCTTATCTTATAAGCATGAAAGAATAATAAGAAAGGCAGAAGCAAACCTAGAACAACTATTAGATGGAGAAGACGAAAAGATTAGAGCAGATCTATCTAAATTCGCATTAGAAACTCTTTCAAAGAAACAATATAGTAAACGAAGTGATATCACTTCAGATGACAAACCTATTATATTTCCTACTGCTATAAACATAATCAAACCTGAGTAATGAATATAGATTTCAAACCAAATAAGAAACAATTCCAAGCATGGGAATACCTAACAGACGACATACATACTGAAATAGGGTATGGTGGTGGAGCATCTGGTGGTAAATCATATCTTGGTTGTGTTTGGATTGTAACCATGTGTCTAGCGTATGAAGATACTGCGTGGCTCATTGGGCGTAGAGAACTAACAAACCTAAAGAAAACAACGCTCTTAACTCTTTTTAAAGTCTTCAAAGAATTTGGTCTTGGAGAGAACTCATACACATATAACCAACAGAACAACATAATTACTTTTGGTAATGGTTCTCAGATATTCTTAATGGACTTGGACTACAAACCAAGTGATCCTCTATACACACGTCTTGGTGGTCTTGAACTAACAGGGGCTTTCATTGACGAATCAAACGAATGTCCTGAAGATGCTATTAGTGTTCTTAAAACTCGTCTTGGTAGACGTGGAACAATAAAACCAAAGCTACTTGAGACATTCAACCCATCAAAGAATCACGTTTATAAAAGATACTATAAACCAAGCGTAGACAACTCACTGCCTAATCACAGAGTGTTTATTCGTGCATTGGCAACAGATAATCCTTTTACTACAGAAGCATACCTCGAACAGTTGAGAAACTCTGATAAAATAACAAAAGAACGTCTTTTAAATGGTAACTTTGAATATGATGATGACCCTAATGCACTGATAGATACAGAAGCAATCTATGACTTATTCACTAACACTATTACAAATACTGAGAATAAGTACCTAACTGCCGACATAGCACGTTATGGTCAAGACAAGACAGTGATCTACTGTTGGCGTGGCTTAGAGGTCTACAAGGCTTACTACTACGACAAACAAGGACTTGATGTAACAGCACAAAAGATAAAGGAAATAGTCGCTACAGAGCAAATACCGTACTCACACGTCATTGTAGACGAAGACGGTGTCGGTGGTGGTGTTGTTGATATGATAAAAGGAGTGAAAGGTTTTATTGCTAACTCAAGACCATTTGACCTACAAGAAATGCGATTCGGTAATAAAGTACCTGCTAACTTTTCTAACCTTAAAACACAATGTTATTTCAAACTAGCTGATCTTATTAACACACACAAGATAGCGGTAAAATTAGATGATGGTTATGTTCGAAACATGATTACAGAAGAACTTCAGTATGTAAAGCAAAAAGATAATGTTTCAGATGGTAAACTGATGCTTATGGCTAAGAGTGAAGTGAAAGAACTACTAGGTCACTCACCTGACTTCTCTGACGCGCTTATGATGAGAATGTACTTCGAGTATACTAACCCAGAAGTAGTTACTGCTTTTGATAGAGCAAGAATGATGGTGAACAAAAACAATTTGACGAAATCTTGGAGCGAATAACTTGCTTGATTAGTCAAAAAGTTATATAATAATAGTATATATTGCGGTGAAACAGTAAATGGCAAAAAATAATCAACTCAAAATTTTCTCAGAAGTAAACAATATGCTCAGTACCTATACTAATGGGTACATAACTCTTGTGGACGGTTTGTCATTTTCACCGTATCAAACAATCAAAAAGATAGAGTTCTACACAAACTCACAATATATCTCTGGTAATAAAGATGAACTAGGAAGAGATAAACCTTTTTATAATATCGTGAATTATCGTGTGAACGTAGCAACTCGTGCAACAGACCTTGATGTTAAAGACATTCAAATAACAAGTGATAATCCTCGCTTTGCTAACTTGGCGTTTCTATTTAACCAAGAAGTATATCAGTGGATGAAAGAATCTGATTTCTCTTTATTCCTAAACAGATTCGGCAAAACTCGTGCAAAGTACGGTGGTGTTTTAGTAAAGAAATGTATTGTTAAAGAAGCAAAAGAAGAAGATGAGCTAGAACTTGAAGTAGTACAATGGAAGAACGTCATTGTTGATCCTGTAAACATTGCAGGTGGTACTATCGTTGAGATGCACTACCTAACTCCAAGTGAACTCGCTGAAAAGAAAGATGTTTATGAAAATATCGATGAAGCAATGAAGCTCATGACAAAGTTGCGAAAGAACACACAAGGTGGCTATTCACAAACTATTAGTGAACGTATTCCTGTATTAGAAGTACATGGTGATTTTCCTGAAACGTATGATCCTGAAATTGGAGAAGAGGGTGATCCACTTACATACAAACGTATGATGTTTATCATTGCAGGACTAGACAAACAAGTACTCCTTTACAAAGAAGATGAAAAGGAAAATCTCTACAAGTATCTTTCATGGGAAGAAGTAGCAGGGCGTGGTCTTGGTCGTGGTGTTGTAGAAGATGCTTTTGAAGCACAGCGATGGACTAACGATGCTGTTATAGGTGAGAACTCTGCTATGTCTCTTGCAGGTAAAGTCATAGTCATTACAGACAGTGAAAAGTTGGGAACAAATGCTATCACTGATTTCGGAAATGGTTCTGTTATTAAAGTAGAAGATGGCAAGACTGCTCGATCACTACAACTACTTCCAAGTTCACTACCAGAGTTCCAAAATCAAGTTGATAAGTGGAATACACAAGTTGAACGTGCAACGAATACTTTTGATGCTGTTACAGGTGAAACACTTCCGTCTGGTACACCACTTGGCTCAGTTGCAATTCAATCACAACAAGCATCATCATACTTTGACTACAAACGTGAAGAAGCAGGTATATTCCTAACAGAAATCTTCAATGACTGGGTGCTTCCTTTCCTCGCTAAACGAATGAATAAACCACACATACTCGCTTCTGAATTTGATGCAGACACACTACGAAAGATTGATGCAGACTTCTCACTCTACAGTGCTAACCAAGAAATAAAGAAATCTATCCTTGATGGTAAAATAGTTTCTCCTGATGAGTACTTCCAACTACAAGAGTATTTTAAACAGCAACTTGGTAAAAGTGAAAAGAGATTTCTAGACATTCCAAAAGATTACTTCAAAGACTTTGAACCTAAAGTATCTGTGAACATAACTGGTGAACTAGAGAACAAAGACGCTCAGATAAAATCACTTTCATTCCTACTCCAAGTCGTTCAAGAACCTACAGAACGTGCAAAAATTATCACAAGACTTGCAGAGCTATCAGGTGCAATATCATCAATGGAATTGAACCTAGACACACCACCACAGCAAGGAGACATGACGAGTAATGTTAAAAACGTAACACCGCAAATGGGTGCAGCAGCAGAAACTGCCCAAGCAGTAGTGCCACAAGCACAACAATAATATGAATCCACTTCAAAAGTTCTACATCGACACAGATATGTTCAACTCAGTTAAAGAGTTTATGGTTAAACACCTAGAGTCTTTAGCAATAAAACGTGCTTTTGATGGAACTGAAACTACTGGAATCAAAGAAGCAAACAAGATTATACGAGATGCTTTTGACCAAATAGAACGAGAATACTCACCAAATAAGAAAGTAGAAAACATTTCACAATCAGAATAAAACCTCGGTTATGCTTCCGACCAAAAAGTACCTTATTAACGAGATACCCAACTCATGACAAAGAGGGCTAGTTACATCACCTATGGAAAAAGATGAATCCCTTGACTTCGAGCAAGAGCAACAATTCGAAGAAGAGTTAGACGTAGATACAAGTGTAGATACATCTAGCGATCAGACAGAAGATCAAGTTGATTGGAAGTCTGAAGCACTAAAGTACAAGGCTATTCTTGCACGACGTGCGAAAAAAAATGAAGCACCTGTAGCACGAACTGCAGACGCTCCACAAGCACCACAAGGTTTATCACGAGACGAAGCAATTCTTTTCGCTAAAGGCTTTGAGGAAAAAGATATTGATTATCTTAACCTCATTGCAAAAGGTAAAGGCGTTTCTATAAAAGAAGCACAGGAAGATGAACTCTTTCAGGCTTATATACAGAAACAACAATCAGAAAAGAAATCTGCACAGGCTAAACTACGAGCATCAAATTCTTCAGGTTATGCAAAACCTCAAGAGGGCGTAACTCCTGGAATGACCGAAGCGGAACACCAAGCCTTTTGGAAAAAACAAACTGGTGCATAACACTAATTGCGGGGTGTCTTATAAAGAATAAATAAAAATAATTATATGGCATTTCCAACAGGAACAGAATCCTCAACAACACTAGCAAGTCTTATCCCAGCACTTTGGGGAGAAAGAATCAACGATTTCTTCAAATGTGCTCTTGATATTGCTCCTTTCTTCACAGATCGTTCAGCAGAACTATCAGGTGGTGGCTCAGTACTTTACACTCCAAATCTTACAGAAATGAGTGCTAACGCTAAAGTAAACGCTACTGCAGTTACCCTTGATTTAGGGGCATTGACTTTCCAACCGATATAAAGGTATAATGGAATAATGTTATGCACAACTTGTAATAAATATTTAAATAGACCTCCAAGTCTACTCAAAGGAAAAAATAACTTCTGTAACCATAAATGCTATTCAGTATTTAAATCAAAAAAATGGGAACAAGAAAATAATCCAAGATGGAATGGTGGAGAAAATATAATTACATGTCTAAACTGTTCAAATATATTTACTAGAAAAAAATACGGAAAAATAGAAAGTAAATATTGTTCAGTGAATTGTGCAACTAATCAGAGAGATATAAACGGAGAAAAACATTGGAATTGGAAAGGTGGCAAAGATACGAGATATATGCGTAAAAATGCACCAAGACCTATGCCAAATGAATGTGAAATATGTAAGACTCCAGCTAGTTATTTTAAAAAAGGATTACAATATGACCACGACCATAAAACTGGAAAGTTTAGAGGCTGGTTATGCTTAAATTGTAATACTGCATTAGGACTAGTAAAAGACAATACAGAAACACTAAAATCTCTAATTAAATATCTTGAAGTTAATGAAAATCTTTTCTAATATACGGCGAAACTCCAGAGATGGACAACGCCTAGGAAGCGAAAGCACCTACAACGACTAAACGAAAAGACGCAGAAATGCGATGTAATAGTCTGAACTCTGGCAATAATCTTAAAAAGAAACCAGAGAGGAGAACCCGAAGTGGCATATCCCGCCTAGAAATAGGTCATAAAAGTAACAGATTGTAACCAACCTACAGAAACTAAGATCACTCTTACTGTAGACCAATGGTATGAAGTATCTTTTGCTATCGAAGACCGTGAAGCAGCAACAGTAAAACACTCTTACGCTCTACAAGAACGCTACGCAAAGAACGCAGGTTACACTATCGCTCGAAAACTCGAAAGTGCTATCGCTGCTCTCTTCTCTGGCTTCTCTACAGTCGTTGGTGCATCAACTACTAACATCACAGACTCAGACATTCGTGCTGCTATTGCAACACTTGAAACTAACTGTGTTGAAGGTATCTATCAAGGTGAAGTTGCATTCATCATGCACCCTAACACTATCTGGCGACAACTTCAGAACATCGACAAGTTCTCATTGGCTATCAACTCTCCTGTAAACGACCCGACAGCGAAGAAACCAGCAGCATACCTATATGGTCTACCTGTTATCTCTTCAAACCTCGTACCAAACGTAGCAAGTACTAATGGACGTTACAATGTACTCGTACATAAAGACGCTATCCACTACGCTACTGCTCCACTTGGTGCAGGCGGTTCAATGTCAGGTTCAATGGTTGGTTCTATGGGCGTTCGTGTTCAATCTCACTACGTACCTGAATACCTCTCAACAGTTACTACTGCAGACATTCTCTTCGGTGTAATTGAAAACCGAGACAACGCAGGTGTCGCTATCATGACACACGCTACAGCAGCGTAAATCTAGTTTAGATTGTTCTTGCCCTTTTTGTCAGAATCAAGGGGGCAAGGATTCTGAGTACAATCTTATAAGTTAAAAATTAAAAATATATGGAAGGACACGTTGTTATCTCTCCACACCTAACAAGAACTAGCGACAAAATAGACCCTAAAACTGGTGTCATCGTTAGTCGTGTTGTGCGAGAACCTACAGGTACAGTAAAGAAAGTAGAAGACATGATTGAGAACTCTAGAGAAGACGGAAAATAAGTATGAAAGTATATTACATCGGTGGTGGGTATGAATCATGTTACTATGTACGATGTCTACTTCCACTCGTAGCGAATGGCTATGACGGAGATAAAACATCTATACGAGGTAAACGTGTATCACCAGAAAAGATGATGCAAGGTGCTATAGATGCAGATGTGATCGTGTATCATAGACCAATGGATTCGAAAATGCTTGAAAGTGCAAAACTGTTGAAACTAGCAGGAAAGAAAATTGTCATGGATAATGATGATACCTACAGTAAAGACAGTGGTGTACCACTCAATATGTTTAAAGGTTTGAAAGATTCACTCGGTACTATTGTTGCAAGTATAGATAAAAGACTGAAAGAGTTTGCTGAACTTGCAGACCTTGTAACAGTTACAACAGAAGTACTCGCAGAAGAATATCGAGCATATAATAAAAATGTAGTCGTGCTTAAAAACTGTGTTGATCCAGATGATTGGGACGAACCACAAAGAAACGATGACGGTAAAATAAGAATAGGAATTGTTGGTTCTGTTGCAAGTAATCAAGACTACAAAAGCATTATACCTCTTCTTGATATACTCAAAGATAGAAAAGACGTGCAACTTGTTTTATTTGCACTCCCGCAAAAGTCAAAAGAAACCGAACGTGCTGTAGAACTATATAGACCAGAATTTGATTTCTGGAAACAGTACAATCCAGAGTGGCATTCATTCGTAGCACATGCTGATTATAATAGTAAACTCAACGATCTAAAACTAGATATAATGTTGATTCCACGCTTTGATTCTTATTTTAACAGAGCAAAGTCAAACCTAAAGTTCCTCGAAGCGTCTATGTGTGAAATACCTGTCATTGCACAATCATTCTCAGATGGATTAAGTCCTTATGAAGTGAACGAAAGTGATCGTGAGTATATGCTCCTAGCGTCCTCTACAGACGATTGGATTACCAAAACGCTATCACTCATAGATAACAAAGAAAAACGCCTAGAAATGGGCAAAATGGCTCACCAGTATGTATTAAAAGAATATAATATACACTCTAATGCCCACTTGTGGGACAACGAGTACAGAAAACTATGCGAACAGTAAAAATTGAGAACAGTAAAATCTTTAATCTAGTAGGCGAATACAAAGCAAAAGCACTAGAAATTAACAAAGTTGTTGATGAAATTGAGAAGATCGAAAAGGAACGTAATAAAATTGGACTACAAATTCAGAAACTCAAAGATAAACTCTCTCCTTTGGTTGAGAAAGCCACAGAATCAGAGATCAGTGAGTTTGAAATGGTGACTAACATTCAACAAAGTAAAGAAGATGGTGTTGTTGAAGTAGACATCTTCGATCAAGTAGAAGAATACAAGGAAGCACTACGAAAAAAGAAAGCAGAAGGAAAAACTGCATAATAAGAGAGGGGTAAAATCCCTCTTCTGGTAAACATGGGGCAATATAAGCCCACCGCAATCATGTTTATCAGAAAAAGGATTGTATCTTTACAAAAATATATGCTATAATAATAGTATATCTGTTGCGGGTACTTTTTAAATGGTATTCAATGATACAACAAATCAACAAGGCTTATATCAAGACGCACTATATCTAGTTTCACAAAACAGCACGTCATACCCGATTGCTGATTTTACTCGTAATGTAAACCGAGCACTAGATAAAGCAGTTAGTCTCATCTTGTCATCTGACGGACGTTGGCAATGGGACGACACAAACAACACAGACTTGCCTATTGGTGTAACAGACCTTATCATAAACCAACAAGACTATACATTTGACCAAGAGTACCTAGACATTACACGAATAGAACTTAAAGATAGTTCAGGTAACTGGCACTTTCTTACACCTTTCGATCAGACAGACTTAAACCCTACACAATACGCAGCACTTCCTAATACCGCAGTTGGTTCTGCAGGTATAACTTCTGATTACTCACTCACAGACTTTCTAAAGAACCCAGGACAACCAATTTACTACGACAAACTAGGTACTTCTATTTTCCTATACCCAAAACCTAACTATTCACAGACAGGAAGTTTAAAAGCGTACTTCCAACGTAAAGCAAACTACTTCGTTGCAGGAGATACAATAAAAGAACCTGGCTTTGCAAAGCATCTTCATAGATATCTTTCATTGTCTGCAGCATATGATTACGCTGTAGCAAAAGGACTAGCAAAAGCAAACCAACTACGACAAGAAATGCTTGTTATGGAAAAAGAAATTACAGAATTTTACAACATTAGAAAGAAAGACGAGAAGGTCGTATTAGTAGCACGAAAAACTTCTAGTATATGACAACACAATGGGACAATCAGGACAGATACGAGGGTCAAACTTCAATACAATACAATGAACCTGATATAACATATAATGAAGTCGGTTATCAATATAATGGCAAGTTAGGGACTATATGGACTGAACTTGACCGAGAACAATCATGAGTACAACATTCCCTACAACTAAACAGACAATACCAAATCCAACAGCAACGGATCTACTAGAAAACGCAAGTCCTACGCTTGATCATGACTACCAACACGCTACTATCAACGATACCGTTGAGGCTCTTGAAGATAAAGTAGGTATTGACGGGTCAGTAGTCACAACATCTCATTCATATAAACTTGCTCTTATTACAGGTGCAAACCAAGCAGTATCAACAGACGGAACAGGTCAGACGCTCACAAACATCACACTTACAAATCCACAAATGAACTTTGGTGGAGATGCAACAGGTGATATGTATTATCGTAGTGCTTTAGGAACTACAGCAAGACTTCCTATAGGTACAGCAGGTCAGATCATTCAAACTTCAGTAGCAGGTATACCAGAATGGACATCAAATCCTTCAGCAGCAGATGCTAGTACAACTGTCAAAGGAGTAGTAGAAGAAGCAACACAAGCAGAAGTAATTGCAGGAACAGCAACAGGTGGAACTGGAGCAAGATTATTCGTAAATCCATCTACGCTTATATCATCTCTGACAAGTATTATACCAAGCGTAGCAGACATCTCTCTTCCAGCAGGTGAAACAATTACAGCAGGTCAAGCAGTGTACTTAGGTTATTATCAAACAGGTTCTGCAATATCGTATGACAACAAAAACATATTTTCTGATTCTTGGAGTGGAACATCAACTCCAATATCTAACTCTTTTACGGTAGGTAACAACAGTAACCGAATTTTAGTTGTTTCATTTGGTTCTGATTTTTCATCAGGTGGAGTAGGATCAGTGGCATCTATTTCTTATGGTGGAGTACCTATGACACCACTACAATCTAGCTCAGCAGGTATCGAAGGTGGATTATTTTATTTAGTAAATCCAACAGTAGGTGCTAATAATCTTACTTATACAGTGACTAGTGCAGGGGGTGGTTATACTGGTAGAATAGCAGTACAAGTTTACTCTATATATAACGCAACATACTCTACATCAAATAAAGCGGTTACATCACAAACAAGTATTACAGAGGTTATCCCAACTTATGGTGATTGTATTGGTTTCGCTTTTAAAGGTGGTGCTCCAGGTTCTGCAACACAAACTTCAAGTGAACTACCTAATAATAACCAATCAGGTAATAACACTAGATTAGGTTACTTTTCTGGTATGTCAGACATAATTGACGTAGGTGGCTCTAGTAGTATTACATTCAATCCTGGAACTTACAGTACTTACGATCAGATTTACAGTATTTCATTCACACCTGTAAACGCTCCTACTACTGGATATGCAAAACTTGCAACTGCAAGTAACGCGTATTTAGGGACTACTGATAGATATGTTAAGTTTCTAGGTTTTGCTACTACAAGTGCTAGTGTAACTCAAACTGTGTATATAAAAACAGATGGGTATGTTTCAGGATTATCAGGACTATCAACTAACTCATTGTATTACTTATCAAATACAAAAGGTGTAGTAGCTACGTCTGCTGGAACTAATAGTAAAAAAATAGGAATTGCATTGTCTGCAACTACATTACTAATGAAAGACAGCATCTAACATGTATAAAGACGGAGTAGTCACATTCGCAGATTGGTTCAAAGGTATGGTTAAACACCCTGTCTATGGTTTTGGACTACTTAAAAACTTGGAAGTGTTTGAAAACAAAGGCATCGCTAAGATAAATAACAGAACTGTTCTTGATACAAGTATAACACCAGGACAACTTCCTCTTGCTTGTATAAAAGATGTAAACGGAAACATATATATTGCAACAGGAGAAACTGGTGCTGGTATTGTTGCAAAAAATGGAACATCATTACAGTCAGGACTTGCTAACGTATGGGACATGAAAATCTACAAAGATTATCTGTGGGTACGTCATGCAAATGTTATGTCTTGTTACGGACCACTCACATCAGCAGGTGCTCAGTGGTTCGGTAACGTAGGAACTGGATTTAATGGAAACTATAGAGGTAACATTATCATCGGACAAGATGACATTATGTATATCACTAATGGTAATGACATTTCTTCTATGACTGTCACTGCTAGTGGAACTGTAGGTGTCGCTCCAACAATCAGTCTAAACCTATCCGCTCTTGACCTACCAGAAGGGCAATTTGCCACTTGTATAGCAGAATACGGTCGGTGGTTGATGATAGGTACAGGTGGTGGTGGATCATACTCTCAAATGGGTAGTTTCAAGACCGCAAGAATATATCCGTGGGACAGAGTGTCTGCATCAGTACAACTTCCTATTATCTTTAACGAAAATGGAATACAGGCCCTTGTTCAACACGCTAATAGACTTTTTGCAGTAGCAGGAGATCAAGGAAATGTCTACGAAACTGATTCAACAAGTTACAGAAAAATAGCAACAATACCATATGTAGAAACAGGAGTAGTTGCACCTATGACAGTATTCCCTAATGCTCTTACTGTCTCACAAAAAGGAACACTTCTTGTAGGTGTTTCAGTAGGAACTACTTACGGTAAAGCAGGTGTTTATGAAATAGACATAAGTAATTCAAGCTATCCTGTATGTTTAAAGAATACAATCTCTACAGGAAGCACTAACTCTAACTCAGGAAGAATACAAATTGGCTTTGTTTATCCACAAGACTACATTACTACTCGAATTGGGTGGCAAGATGTTGGTTCTTTCGGTGTTGATACAACAGACTTTCGAACATACGCAGACTATGGTGCTGTCATAGAAACAGAAATGGTAAAGGTTGGAACTTTCAATAATAAAAAAACATTCGAACATATAGAATGGTGTTTAGCAGAGCCACTTGTTTCAGGGCAAAACATACGAATATCATACAGATTAAACAATAAAGATGCTTACACACCTGTCGGTACTTGGGGTTATAGCACACAAGGAAGCGTCTTATCTTTTGAAGATATTGCACATATAACAGATGCAGAGTACGTTCAATTAAAAATTGAGTTAGACCAAGCACTACTTACAGTCTATGGTTCAAATATAAACCTAATAAGTGTACGTCTATGGTAGAACCTCATGTTCACAATGGTGTTGATACACCACAAATAATAGGTAGTGATCTGATCAATGCACCTCAATCAGCAATGACTACTCCAAATGCTACAGTACTTTCTACTGGTGGTGCAGCGGTTCTTTCCACATCAGATGCAACTGTTATCAACAATATGCGAACACGAATAAATGAATTAGAAACAAAACTTCGTGCATTAGGCTTAATTTTATAGTATAATATAAACATATATGGCAAACTTCCCAACAATAGGACTAGGTCAAGCAGGACAAAATGCTTTCAATAATAAATGGGCAGGTTATACACCACCTGTTGCTCCTGCTCCAACACCTACCGCTCCAACACAACAATCTACAGCACCAAAACCATCAACTCTTCCTACGCAACCTGCACAACAAGGTGCTACAGTTATTCCTGTAACTACTATGGGATCACAGCAACAAATAAACATTCCTACACAACAGCAACCAATGACTGCACCTGTCACAATGAACTATGCAGATCAACTAATGCAACAGGCTAATGCAGATTCTCAGAATACACAAGTTCAGGATTACCAGAATACTTCTATAATGCAGATGCTTGATGCGTACAATAATCTTGCAGGTGAAAGTGCATATCGTACACAAGCAATACAGGATTCAAATATAAATGGTCTAAAACAAAACCTACAAAACATAAACAACCAAATCCTAACAAAACAAGCAGAAATACAGCAAGATGATGTTAGACTTGCAGCAGGACTAAATAACATAGAGAAAAAAGCAATTCCTATGGAGTTTATCACTGGTCAGCAACAATCAGTACAGCGTGATGCACAAATTGCACGAGCATTAAAGATGTCAGAAATTGGTGTACTTAATGCACAAGTACTTGCAGGACAAGGCAACATAGAATTAGCACAGAAAACAGTAGATGATGCTGTTGCAGCAAAATTCGCACCATTTAAAGAAATTATTGATATAAATAAACAGCAACTTGAAGCTATTGCTCCTTTACTTAGTAAAGCGGAAGCAAAACAAGCAGCAGCACAGAAACTAAAAACTGATCTTTCACTCAGAAAACTCGACAAACTAGAAAGTGATGAGAAACTTACACAAAAACTTGCTATTGAAGCAGGACAAAATGGAGCACCAAAATCACTTATAGACCAAGCACTTAAAGCAAGACCAGAAGAAGCAGCACGATTGTTGTCTAAATACTCTACAGACAACATAAACTATCAAAGAAAACTTGCAACCGCAGCAGGTACTTTTGGTGTTAATCCTAAGGTTTTAAACACAACACAATTTAAAGCTGCACAAAATGCAGGACAATTCAAAACAGTTCTTAAAGATACAATAGGATTAGTAAAAAAATATGGTAACTATGAAAAGTTGGATGCTGCAGGAAAAGGAGCTCTTGATGCAGCAAGTGTTCAACTACGATCTCTACTGTCTACAGCTCTTGAACAAGGAGTAGTTCAGCCTGGTGAAGCACCTGCATTTGAAAAAGCACTCGGTTCTTTGCAAAGTGGTATCTTTAAACGAAACAAAGTAACAATAGGATCTCTCGAAAGTGCGTTGAGAACTGCAGAATTGAAATATAATTCTCAAGCATCTGCTCTTGAAGGTGTTTATGGAATTAAAAGAGACACATTGGATGCACTGACAGGAGACATTAGTTTAGATGAACAAGATTATAATGATATGGACGCTATAATATAGTAGTAACACTATGCTTACACCACAACAAAAACAAAAATTAAAAAGTGCAGGATATAGTGATAGTAAAATTGCAGCTTTTGAAGTTGCGAGAGCCGAGAAAGAACCTCAAGCACAACAAGAACCAGGCTATCTACAACGTGTCGGCTCAGGATTAAAAGAACAAGCACTACGAGCAGCACAAGGTGCAGAAACAGGAGCACAAGCACTAGAGAAAGGAGTGAACATGACTGATGCAAACGGAATAATCACACCAAAAGGCGTAGTCACTGCGGTTGGTGGTGCTTTACGTTCAGGTCTACGAGCAGCAGGTAGTGCAGCAAACGCTATTGCAACACCAATAGTTGAAGCACCAGGCGTTAAACAGGCAACACAAGCTGTTGTAGGAGGTGCTGTGAAAGGAATACAAGAACTTCCAGGTGGTGCAGAAGCATTTCAGAAACTTCGTGATCTAGCAGTAAAAAATCCAGAGATTGCAAAAGATGTAGAAGACATATTCAACCTAGTGACTACTGGTGCTGGTGCTAAAGTTGCTAAAGTAGGTGCAGAGGGTGCAATAGGTGCGGTTAAAACAGGTGCTAAAGAAGTTGCACAAGGCATAGATACTATCGCTTCAAAAGTTCCTCTTACAAAAGACGCTATACTACAATCTATCGCACCAGAAATAGATGATACAGTGAAACAAGTTCTAAAGAACACTTCAAAAGAGAAATTTGATGTTTTTGTTAAAGTTGCAGAAGAGGGAAAAAAGTCTCAGTACGAACAAGTTTCTGAATCACTAACTAACGCAACAAAACGTTTATCCGAACAGAAAAAATCACTAGCAGAACAGAAAGACTCTATCATGGCTAAAGCAAAAACAGGTCTTACAGATTTCAAAAAAGATACAGGAACTACTATTCTGTCTATAAACAAACAACTAGGTGACACTCCTATTGGAAAACAATTTATAGAAAGACTTAAAAAAGTAAACACAAAAGCAGACGCAGATAAGGCTATTGATGACCTACAGAATGTGCTTTACAAAGGCAATAAGGATATGACGATTCCTACTGGATCAAAAGAAGATAAAATACTTCGTGGTATTATTGGTGAATACAATTCAAACCTAAAATCAACACTTCCAAAATCTTACGGTAAATTAAATACTGAAATAAGTAACCGTATCAAAGCTATCAACATACTTAACAAATCACTTGGTGAAACTGTAAACGGTGTTCCAGTTCGAGGTGCAGGTCTTGTAAAACAATACTTCTCTCCGTCAAATACAAAGACAAGAGAGTTGTTTGACTATATTAAAAAAACAACAGGAGTTAATCTTGCTGAAGATGCAGTTCTTGCAAAATACATTGGTGAAGCATACGGAGACACAAAAGTACGTTCGCTTCTCGAAGGTATACCAACTTCTACAAGTGGCGTTGTTGATAAGGCAATAAACTTCACACTTGAAAAAGTAGGTGCGAATAAAGCACTTAAAGAGATCAACCAAAAAGGTGCTATATCAAAAGCAAGAAAACTAACTAAGTAGTTTAGAAGCTAAGTATATAAGAAATATCATGCCGATTGACCAATGTATTGAGAACAAGAAAAAGATGAACCCAATAAGAGTTGCGACAAGAATGATTTTTATTAAAACATCTATAAAATCTGTCATATAAACATGATACAATCATATCAATAGTAAAGTCAAATAACTTATCCACATATGCTATCTAAAGAACAAAAAATAGAAAAACTAAAGAAAATAGCACAGATGGCTGATAAGATTAATTCTGTTGGCAATGTTTTTATTGCTAAAAAGTTTGACGACATAGAAGAAAACATATCATCACTAGACAATACGTTAGCAGACTACATAGAAAACATACCTGTACCCAAAGAGGGAGAGAAAGGGGAGAGAGGAGAAAAAGGGGATCAAGGAGAACGTGGTGAACAAGGTCTACACGGAATGAAAGGAGACAAGGGCGACAAGGGTGATCGTGGAGAAAAAGGCGAGAAAGGTGATGATGGATTTGGGATTGATGGAAAAGACGGAAAAGATGGAAAAGACGGTAAAGACGGAAGCCCAGATACACCAGAAGAGATTGTAGTAAAACTTAATACATTAGAAAAAGTACTTGATAGAAAAGTTATTAAAGGACTTGAAACATTTGTAGATCAATCAAACCTTGATAGGGCTATTTCTATACTAGATCAACGTACACAGTTTCTTCTAAGTAAAAGAACAGCACCAGATCCAGTCGCTACAGCATGGGGTACTATCACTGGTACTCTTTCAGACCAGACAGATTTACAGAACGCATTAAATGCAAAACAAGATACTATTACTACTGGAACAACAGCACAATACTTCCGAGGTGATTTATCACTTGCTACATTTCCAACATTAGTTAGTTCATTTACAAATGATGCAGGATATATTACTTCAAGTGCATTATCAGGTTATGTTCCTAATACTCGTACGCTTACAATCAATGGTACTGCATATGATTTATCAGCAGATCGTTCTTGGTCAGTAGGTACAGTTACATCAGTCGCAGCATTAACACTTGGTACAACAGGTACAGACCTATCAAGTAGTGTAGCGACAGGTACTACAACACCTGTAATTACTCTTAATGTTCCAACAGCAAGTGCTACTAATCGTGGAGCATTATCAAGTACAGACTGGACTACATTTAATAATAAAGAGTCAGCACTAACATTTTCAACTGGATTAACTCGTTCAACTAATACAATTACTGCAAATCTATCAACAGGTAAAGCAGGTAGTCAGTCAGTGATTGGTGGTACGGCAGCATCAGAAACATTAACACTTTCATCTACAAGTAATGCAACCAAAGGAAAAATTCTCTTTGGCACTTCTGCGTATGATGAAGTGAATAATAGATTAGGTATTGGGACAACTACACCAAGTACAGCTCTTGAAATTGCAAACGGTGGAATATTGAAATTAGGAGGAGGTACAGCTATTGGACAAGGAAATATACTGATGAACAGTAATGCGAGTGCTGCCTATGATACGAACTTGCTTTACCTTGGTAGTACAGCACAAACTATGGGATTTATTGCTGGGTCTACGCCAGTGTTTGTTGCAACAAGTGGTCCTGGAATGTTTTTGCGAGGAAATACATTTTCTGCAATTAGTTCACAGCGTGGTAATGCAGGATTCTTTGCTGGAAATCCATCAAGTCCTAATGCAAGTGAAGGTCAGTTGCAATTCTATACAGGTGCAACGGCTTTAAGAATGACAATCAATAATGTGGGTAATGTTGGTATTGGAACAACCACTCCAAGTACAGCTCTTGAAATTGCAAACGGCGGAACATTGAAATTAGGAGGAGGTACAGCTAGTGGACAAGGAAATATATTGATGAACAGTAATGCGAGTGCTGCCTATGATACGAACGTAATGTATCTTGGTAATAACTCACAAACAATGGGAATGATTGCAAGTTCCACTCCAGCATTCAGTAGTACATACGGACCGTCAGTCTTTTTACGAGGAAATTCATATGGAGCGATCAGTGGACAACGAGGTATCGTTGGGTTGATAGCTGGTAACCCTTCGTCACCGACTGCAGGAGAAGGAGAGTTAAGATTCTATACAGGATCAGCAAATACCATTAGAATGGTCATCGGTTATAACGGAAATGTAGGTATCGGACAATCCTCACCAACAGCAGTTCTTCATTTAAAAGCTGGAACTGCAACCGCAAACACAGCTCCTCTTAAATTTACAACAGGAACAAACCTAACAACTGCAGAGGCAGGTGCAATGGAATTTACTACAGATAATCTCTACTTCACTATCACAACAGGTGCGGCAAGAAAAAATGTGACATTGGATGAAGGACTGACATCTGGTCGTGTCCCGTTTGCCACAACAAATGGTCGGCTCATAGATGATGCAGATATGACCTTTGCAACCGATACACTCACCGTGACTAAATTAGTCGGTGCGACAAGTGTGAAAGTAGGTACCGCTGCAGGCTACATATCAAGCGACGGGTCAACAGGGGCGACAGGAACTTTCACCACAGCCGATTTAAAAACCGTTACGGTCAAAGACGGAATTATTACAAGCATAGTTTAACTAATTATATGAAATACGAACTAATTAAAACAGATATATCTACAGAACGAACAATAATGCAAAACATTGTAGAAATTATTGACGAGGTAGAAACAGTAACAGGCCAAGAACCAACAGATAGCTACGAAGTGACAATTACTATGCGTATCCACCCAACAGATGAAATTGGTGCAGACTTTTCAAAAGATATTATTGTAACAAGTAATAACTACCAGACAGGATTTGAAGTAGATGCACAACGAGAACTAGCGGTAGATAACTATTTACAGGCAATCAATATGGATATATAGTATATTTATTATTAGGTAACAATAAATAATATGCAAAAAGAACAAGCGATACAAGTATTAATTCAGGTAGCACATATTGCACAGAAAGCTGGTGCATTACAATTAAATGACGCAGTAGCAGTAGCACAAGCGATTAATATACTAACTCCTGAAAAAGAAGAATTTAAAGCCAGTGCAGAAGAAGTTAAATAATGGTATAATACAAGCATTACAAATAATTTTATTAAAACAATGACACCCGAACAACTTAGAGAACTTCAACAAACAATAGCAGATTCCATTGAAAAAAATGTGAACGGTAAAATTCGTGCTTTAGACGCTAAAGTAGACAACTATATTAAAACAGACCTTGACCATAAAGAACGTGATCGTGAAGAAACAAATGAGTGGCGAAAGGGGGCAGATGATAAGTTAGCTATTGTTGGAAGTGTTCAAGGATTTGGTAAGGTTACAGCTTACATTCTAGGTATGATTACGGTGATTGGTGGTGCTACTCTTTTTATAGTAAAATTATTAGAATGGATAAGAAAATAATATGACACAAGAAGAACTAGACTCATTAAACATAGAAGACCCAGCAGATGAGAACATCTGTCTCGGATGCGAATAATATGGAAATACTAGGACTTATCCCTGATCCACGATCAGAAGAAGAAAAAGCACTTGACTATAAACACGAGGAACTTTTTAGTGCATCACCAGTAGAATGGAAAGAGAAAACAGAGTTTAGAAGTTTCCCTATTCGTAATCAAGACGGATCATCTATGTGTGTTGCTTTTGCTACCGCTAAATGTCTTGGTGTAAACAACCTAAACGAAAAAGGCGAATATGTAACCCTTTCACCACGAGACATTTACACACGCCGAAATACTACAGGACAAGGTATGTGGATTCAAAACGCAGGAGATATAGTAAAAACATACGGTGCAACACTCGAAGCACTTATGCCTAGTGAAAACATAGGTGAAGTACTTGCAAATAAGAGTAACGACAGAACAGCAGAAAGCGAAAAAATGGCTTTGGAATATAAAGCAAAAGGTTATGTGTTCATCGCAAATACTCCAACAGTCATGGACGACATTGCACAAATGGTAGACAAAGGGTACACAGTACTTATCACTACTCACTTTGCAAATGAAGAATGGACTGATACGCCTACTATTAAAGTTCCTAAAGACAAAGCACCATACTACCACGCTATCACTGTTACAGACTACTTCTTAAAGAATGGCGAAAAATACCTAGTTATCGAGGATTCATGGGGACAAGCATATGGCAACAAAGGCAGACGTTTCCTTTCTGAAACATGGGTACGTTCACGCTTCACAGGTGCTATGTACTTTATTGACTGGAAGTTTGAGCAAGTACAAAAGCCACGTTTCACGTTTAACAAAGTTATGCTGTACGGTCAAAAGAATACTGACATAGTGAAACTCCAAGACGTGCTAAAGTTTGAAGGTCTTATGCCTACGACACAACAATCAACAGGCTACTACGGAGAGATCACTAGAAAAGGTGTACTAGCATTTCAGCGTAAATACCAAGTAGCAGACGAAGCAGAACTTGTTGCCCTAAATGGTAAACGCTGTGGACTAAAAACCCTTGCTGTATTGAACAAATACTATTCTTAACTTGCATCTTGTCAAGTAATATGGTATACATAGAATATAGGGGAGTACACTATTGAGAGAAACCCATAATATGAATTCGCACTTATCCACAACTTTTGTTTGTGGATTTGTGGTATATGTCTTATACTTTATCTATGAAAGTCATACGAGAACCAGAAGAAAATACTATCTATAAGTACTCCGATGTCATGTACTCCCTTTGCAAGAACTGTGACGGAGAGATCGAAGCAGGACAGTACTACCATACAGACTGTGCAAAACTACTCCGTGAGGAAGAAGAATCACACAGAATGCTTATAAAACAGGCTAAACTAGCCAAACATTCAGAAACTATGTCAAGGTTGTGGAGAGAGAAGAAGTGTTATAATGGTACATGAGCGATATAGCAGTAACTTTATTACTAATCGGTATCTATATTTTGCTCAAAATCCATTATGGAAAACATCTTTAAATCAGCATCAAAAATTGTATTCATTATTATGGCTGTAGGAGTTAGCGCAGGAATGTTTCTAGGTAAAATTGAACCTAAAGACTATCTCATGCTCGCTTCTATGTGTTTCACTTTCTACTTCAGTAACAAGGGAGATTCAAGTCAAGAATACGCTGGTAAATAGACGACTGACAACGTAACTGTCTCCAGTCCTTGAACTAGGACACATTATGACAAAAATCATACTAATGGCTCTCATTGCACTCTCTGTGATAATGATAAAGCCTACATACGCTACTGCACCTGAAATGACACAGGAAGAACAAGTTAAGCAATTTGTTTCTACTGGGTATCGTTCAATGGTGGATTACATAGCACCGCAATATAACCAAGACCCATGGTTGATATATAACATATGTAATGCCGAAAGTAACTTTAACCCTAACGCTAATCATGATGGCGGAAGAGGTAAAGGAATTTGCGGAATACATAAATCAACTTTTGAGTATTGGGAAAAGCAATTTGGTGTTGATCTAAACTATAATTCTGACTTTGACCAGATAAAAATGACTTCTATCGCATTTTCTAAAGGTTCACTATACAGAAACCAATGGTCTACATATGTAAGATATGTAACCTACGGAGTATTTCATAAATACCAAATAAAAAAGACCACCAGTTAATCGCTGGTGGCTTTGTGTTTGTACAACTCAATGGTTGTAAAATGTTGGTTGGTCACCGTAAATAGCAACTAAATGATAGTCTGGATCAAGCCAAACCTCGTTTATTATCTTTGCTATTTCGTGTGGTTCTTTATTACTAAAGAGTAAATGCCATGCTTCATGTTTGTTACTGGGTACTATTGAGATATTTCTATTACAATCTTTTCCACCTTTAGAGCGTGGTTTTCTGTGGTGTCTAGTCATTATGACTATTTTCTTTTCCTTTGCCATTACTTTGTATTATTGAGTTAAACAATAGAAGTTCCATATGGCGTGTGACGCTATAGCATAGACAAGACCATTTCTGATATATACGAATGTAAACAAAAGCCCCCAAACGCCTTGTATCATAATGTTTAATGGTGAACCATGAATATAGCCAAAGAATATCGCAAGACCAATAGCAATCTGTATGAAACTCTTTTTAAAGTACCTGCTAGCAATCGTTAGCGGTACATACCTAAAAGCAATTTCTTCCCAGACTGGTGCAAAGACACAGGCTAGAAAAAACTTACCAAGTGTAATGTCAGAGGTCGGTTCAACTTCCAACCCAATTAAGAGGAATAGTGTAAAGAATATAATCTTACACCAAGCGAATTGTAGAGCAAACACAATCAAAATGTCTTTTACTCCTTTTTGTAGTTTATTCATTTGTAAATGTTTTAGTTAATTCTATTATACTCCTGTTATTTTTACTTTACAAAAAGTTATCCACATATTTACTTGTTGCATTTTTAAAAACATTATATACTTGAGAGATGAAAGAGTATCAAA